>ENA-OXNV01000001-OXNV01000001.1-human-gut-metagenome-genome-assembly--contig:-NODE-1-length-247120-cov-20.4661_pt1 | contig 247120 bp, 260 predicted proteins | sample MGYA00249745_ERZ652499 | MGnify/ENA primary metagenome ERZ652499 (study PRJEB26925, sample SAMN05826946) | human gut metagenome | biome: ENVO:2100002; feature: ENVO:00000062; material: ENVO:00002003...
CCATGTCTCTATCTCAGGCCCTCAACCAATTTGCGCAAAATCTCGGGCGTTATCGACGATGAGCTATAAGGCGAAGATATTCACCCGCGAGGAGTTTCGAGAGGTCGTCGCAGCCGCCATCTACGACTACGAACACGCTCCCGCGAAATGCCTCTACACGACCAAGGATGCGGCAGACCGACTCTACGGCCATTACGGCGAGGAAACCGAGGTGGAGGAATGAAACCACGAGTGTATGACGATTTGGTCCAATCCGCCGTCGAATTAAGTTGCTTCGGTACAGGCCAGTCAACCATCGAGGAAGGCCGAGCCGCCTATCAAGCATGGCTCAAGGAGCATGACCGGCAGATAGCCGAAAAAGCATGGGAAGAAGGGTATATCCAAGCCGTCAAGAACATGAATCCCATGCCCGGCGAGGAATCGCCCGAATACACGCTAAACCCATATCGAAAGGAGAACGCATGAACGAGATTCAGCTTACAGACCATTTGGTCGCGCATATCAGCGCGGGAAGCGACTACGGCCGTTATCAAGCCAAAATCTGCGAAGACGGCAACTTCAGAAACTTCTTGTACGCCATGAGCCTCAAACGTCTCAAGCGCAAATGCGAAAAGTATGCGAAGCGTGAACGCAAGGCCATCGCATATGTCACCACGCTCAAGGAGGAATCATGAGCGACAAGGATATGGTCTTGGTTTGCGAACGACGTGACGGCAGCAAACCCAGATTGTGGTTTGTGTACTGGTGTTTGGCGTGGATCGCGTTTTGCTCGTTCTGGCTCGCGGTGGGCCTCATGTCAAGGAATTATATGACGATCATCATTCAAGCGTTCGGTCTGCTGTTTTATCTTGGACTCACCGTCTGGCATCTGAACCATCTGACCTGGAACATCACCGACTATCGGGTGCGGGTCGGCGCCGACTTGGCGAAGGAGGCTCATGTTGAGCAAAGCGGCAAGTAGGGCATGGCAGATGCTCATTGAAGACTCGAACCGTCCGGCAGAGGAGATTCGCTTGGCTACCGGACTTCGGGTTGGTGTGATCGAGCAGATGCGCGCGGACGTGCAAAAACGATTACGAGATAACCCGGAGTTCTGATTATGAGACCGAGTTATCTGCCCGTCCAGTATGAGCATTGCCCGTACTGCGGAGGAATCTTGAACGTATTCGGGGACTGCGTGGACTGCCAGTTTCACGATGACCCGACTGAATGGTGGATGGACGAATGAGCCGACAGAAAGCCAAAGGCACACTGCTTGAATCCAAGGTGGTCAACTATTTGCGCGCCCGGTTGGGTGACAGCGAGCAGACGATACACCGTGAAGTGTTGCATGGGACGAAAGACCAGGGCGATATCACCGGTCTGCGTATCCACGGCCAGCCGGTCGTATTGGAGTGTAAAAACTACAGCACCTATACGGGGAGACTCAAGGAGTGGATGCAGGAGGGCCGTACCGAGGCGGGTAACGCTGACGCGCCTTACTGGTTCGTCGTGTTCAAGCAGAAGGGTCTCGGCTTGAACACGTTGTCAAGCATGGACAACCAGCCCGTGCTCACCGACTTAAAGACCCTCGCATTGATAGCAGGACATGGAATCATCGAAGGAGACGAAGAATGAGCTACGACCTGTTCATAGTGGACAAGGACTTGCCGAAACCGGAATGGTTTGACGTATGTGAACTGGACGGCGAGCATGGGCGGACCGGCGCTCATGGCCGTTATTTCAACTACACGTATAATCTATCCGCGTTTTTCACCGATTACAAGGTCAATCCTATACATGACCTAGACGGGTTGACAGCCGGGGAGTCCACAGCCCGTATCGACAAGGCGTTGAAAGACATCTACTTGGAACCATTGTATGTTTTGCGCGGCAAATACAATCCGCCGAACTATTGGGGCAGCGTGGACAGCGCCATCGCATGGTTGGAACGGATACACGACTACTGCCGTGAACACCCGGACTATGTTGTCAAGGAACGCTCCTGATGGGAAACAGTCGCAACACGACACCCACCAAGTGCATCGATTGCGGGCGTATCTGGCCACACAACCGGATGTATGCGGGGCCACGTTGCCACAACTGCTACATCAAGGCCGACCCCATACGGTTGGCGAAGCATGGAGCCAGATGCGTGAAATGGGCTCGCAAAAAACAGGAACAATGGCGGAATGCCATCGTCAGCACCTGTCTCTGATGGCGGCATCAGCTACATGGATGTTCCCATCAATATCGATGACCCGTATCTGCGCGAATACATCGACAAGGCAAGGAGAACATGATGGAAGATAGGAAACTCGTGGACTTCGCCCGTTGGCTGAACGATCATCCTGGCGAATGGAACCTGTGGCCGTATCTCATTCCGATACAGGCCGACCGCAGGGATACCGTCGCATCGATGAGGCTTGTCATGGAACGCATCAAAAACCATCAGTACGACGAGTTCCGCGTGGACACCGTATTGCTCGAATACGAACTATTCAACGGTTTCATGGGCTTCGATAAGGGCAGCGTGCATGAAAACGGTCTCGCGTTGAAGATGAGGCTCAAAGCATGACCGCGCGGGGGGACGACCGGAAACTCATGCACTGGATAGCCTCACACGGATACACGGTGGTCAGGGCCACGACCGGCCACTGGAAAGTCTACGACAACGGCGTGCTGCTCACGGCGACGAGCGGCACGCCCTCGGACTGGCGAAGCCGCCACAACTTCATACAGGATCTAAGGAGACAATCATGTTCAATCCATTAACAAGGATACGGCACCGTTGCCCCTTCTGCGGAACTACCCCGTTCATATTCGAATGGGAAGGCCGCTACATGTATTACTGTGCTGGCCACTTGAACGGCCCCTATGCCGACACGAGGGAGGAAGCGTGGATAAGTGGTGCGGAACGGTTGGAACACGAACGCCGCAAGGCATGGAGCGAAGGCTATGCCGCCGGTTGGAAAGACCATGAATGCGACTTCCCGCCACACACAAGCGAAAACCCATACAAGGAGCCCATCGAATGAAACACAACCCGTTTGAAACCCTGTTCGACATCGTGCTGACGGTCTGCGTGTGCGTTGCCCCGATCATCATATTCATCATCGATTAAGGAGTCCAAAAATGAGTGACAACGTCAATCATCCAAAGCATTACGAGGCTGGCCCGTTCGAGTGCATCGAACTCAGCCGACTGCTCTCAAGCGACTGGGGCCAAGCCGTGCAGTATTGCTTCCGCTGGCAGCACAAGAACGGTGTCGAAGACCTCAAGAAGGCGCTCTGGTTCATCAATGACGCAATCACGCATAATGTGCCGTTCTTCGCCGCGTGCTGCAAACGGAACGCCGACATTCTCGAAGCTCAGGCAATCAGGCTTCTTGGCATCCTACAGGCCGAGAACTGGGCTGATCTCGAACAGTTCTGGCGGAACCTCAAGTGGGGAGACCGTGTGGACGTGCTCGAAGCCCTCACCGAAAAGATCAATGAAATCGAAAAGGACGGTGAGTGATGGACGGATTGGACAAGGTTGAGAAAATTCTGATTGGCGCACTGGTGGTATTCGTCGCCGCAATGCTCTCGCTGGCGGGATTAGGCATCTACGCGTCCTGGGATGCGGGCACGCATCCCGATTACGGCATGACGACGGTCAAAACCGGCGACGTGACATGGGCCTGCCTGACAGATCATGGCACGACCATCGGCTGCGACACGGTGGAGGAATACCAGTGAACGGCATGGGCACGTTGGGCACAAGCATCTGGACCGGCTACATCGTCCGGCCGAAGGGTGATATGAGACTGTACACATGCAGAGTGTACGAAACGCTCCAAGAGGCGTCGGATGTAGCACAGGAGCGCGCCGACTCCCACCACAGGCCATACGAGGTGCGCGTAACCTGCGATACTTCGCAGCGAATCATTAAGACCTTCGAGCCAAGGAGACGCAAATGAGCGTCAACAGTGAGGAAATGAAGTACTGGCAAGGGGTGCTCGCCGACATGGTTGAAGATCAGAAATTCTACCGGCAGGCACGCATCAAATCGTTTGAAGCATTGAACCAGATTATCGAACGCATTGGAAGGGAGGATTTGCCCGACTGGATGCTGGAGAAATACATGGAGCAACCACCGAAACCAGGGAGACGGTAATGAGAGAAGAAATACGAGTGGGACCAGCTGCATCACATTCCATGTGACGGCGTTCGCATCGCCGATTGATATTACAAGAGGAAGGACGAGAAATGAACGGTATGTTAGAACTCCTCCCGCATGACATGGGTCTGCGCGTGGAACTTGATACGAACGAAACATACTACCTGAAAAGCGGATGGGCGGAACGCTGTGACGGGATTTATGGGCTTGCTTGCGGATACGTGGATTATGTCGAAGGCATTACGTGGTTTAAAGATCCGGCTCGCATCGCGATCATGAACAGCCACGTGAAGCTGGCAGTCCCATGGGAGGAACCTGAAACCGAAACCACCAAGCAAAGCGAGGACGCGAAATGACGATTGACGAACTGCATGATTACTGCCGTTACCTCTTCGACGAGAACCATGTGCATGGCGTGCCTGACAAGTGGAGCGAAGGCTACGAGTTCGCGCTCAGCCTTGTCATGTTCAAGTGCCATGAGGGATTAACAGACGAAGACCGCAAGGCTGTAGCCGACTGGCGTGAAAAACATTGGAAGGACACGAAATGAGCAGGACTGATACCACCGCCATGCTGTCACAACTGGTGGAGAGAGGTAGACGATGAGCGGGACCCGCCGAATATCGTAAGCTCTCCGCCGAGACGTTGGGCACGCTGCTGAGGCTTATCTCTGAGGATGAGTTGACGCCGAAGCAGATCGCGGAGCGCGCCGGAGTGTCACGCCAACAGGTCTACGAGTACCGGACGAAACTCAAGAACCATGAGCAGACCGCGCCGTTGACCGACATGTCCACGCTTGTGATCCATCAGCGAGTCGTCTTCCGCCCGGACATGACCAACGAGAACCCGGATGACGTGAACGGGCCGAGCTTCATCGACCCGGACAGCAGCTTCGACTGTTCCCGATACGGCCAGTCCATGAGCCGTGACTGGTTCACCATCGAGGGCAACCGAATCAAACCGGATTTCCGCTATTGTCCCGGCTGCGCGGGCGTGGCTACTCCATACAGGGACGACGCGATAAGCCCCGATGTGAGGGAGGCCGGAGATGGGCGACTGGCGTGACAAGGCCGCTTGCCGGGACATGGACCCTGACTTGTTCTTCCCTGCCACGCGGCGGAACATGCACGGATAAACGGCTACCCGTTGCAAGGCGTATGGGGCGGGATAAACAGAAGCAAAGGCAAGAACTACAGGAACGACGAAACGGAGATGTGGGAATGAGCATCGCGGATGATGAAGCTGAGAAGGCGTATCCGACCCGCTACTGGGAAGGAACGCATGTCAAGGAACAGTTTTACTGCGACACGGACGATCTGCAGGAAGCATACCTGCGTGGCCGCAACGCACCACCCACGAATGCAGAGATTGAGGCCGTGGCGAAACGGCTCTGCTGGAACAGCTGCAAATGGGATGGCGTCGATAGCTACGCGGCGAAAGACGAGGATGACGCATGGAATTATGCCGGTGAGATTCCCGGCTTCCATGAGGAATATATCCGACAAGCCAAGGAACTACTCGCACTGGCGCGGAAGGCAGTAGCCGAGAACCGCAGTGAGAACGCGGTCGCTGCCCTCGAAACCATGATTGAGGAGACGGAATGAGTCTGGTGAGTTTAGATTTCAGGAAAGTGGTATAACGATGGCCCGCAAAGGATACATCCAGCTTGTCAACGGCTTCTACATGAATCGCAAGGTGCGAAAACTCAGGCACACATGCCCGAGCGCGATAGGCGCGTTCACGATGATGCTTACCTTCTGCGGAGATAATCTTTCAGACGGTCATATCAGTGAAGATGATGCGCTTTACGTGCTGGATATCACCGATTCAGAACTTGAAGCACTATGCAATGTCGGCATGATCGAACCGGACGGGAACAACGGGTACTACATTCACGATTATCTTATGCATAATCGTAGTCGCGAACAGGTGCAAAAGAAGCGCGAAAGCAATGCTGAAAATTACCAAAAAAATAAGAACGAGGTGAAAACCTCCGATTCAGATGCGATTCAGCCGTCTGAAAGTCATCTGAATCGGGACAAACACCAGAACACCAGAACACCAGAACACCAGAATGAATTATCTAAAGATAATTCAACTCCCCCTACCCCCTCAAAGCCTGACTTCGCTGGACTGCTCGACAGTCTTGAGCGTCTTTACCCGACGAACAGGTTCGACGGGAAGACATCTCAGGCTCGAATGCAGTTGGAAATCGAATGGCCCAAGATCGTGAAAGCCGCCGGCGAGGCTGACCCGTGCGAGTTTCTTGAAGCCAAAACCCGAGCGTATGTCGGGGCCACCGAGGAACGGTTCGTGAAGACGTTCAGCCGGTTCATCGGCGGGGAACTGTACACACGCAACTGGGAGAAACCCAAACCGGAGACCCCAAGGGCCCGGCAAGTCCAGCCGGTCAAGTCCCGCAGCCAGCAGAATCTCGAAGCGAACATGGCGAAAACCTGGCAGTACATGACCGAGGAGGAGCGTGCCCGATACTCGCAGGGAGGTTTCAATGCTCAGCAAGGGTGAGGCGGCGGCGTTGTTGTCGCTGATTAACGCGCATCACGGCAACGCTCAGTGGGATGATGTTCAGCTTGACGCTTTTTATTCGGAACTGCGTTCGGATATCACGGCAGCAGAGGCGCGTGAGGCCGTTCGACGCTTCTACGCGGACAACAGCACGGGTCGCTGGTGCGGTTCCGGCGACATCAACGGCATCGTCCGCAAACTGCGCAACGGTGCGAAACCGTCCGAAGCGCAGATAGGCCGGGAGTGCGAACGTCTGGGACTAGTGGAAGATCAGGCGTGGTTGTATCGCCGGCAGCGCATGATGGGCCGTTCCCCGGACGAGTCTCGACAGGTGGCGTTGGCCGCGCGTGACCCGCTGCGCTTGCCGCCCGCGAAATCCAAGCGCAGGCGTGAGGGTGGTGGTTTCAATCCGGGTTTGGGCGTGGCGTTGGACGAGGTTCTGGCGACACGCCGTCCGGCTGAATCATGACCGGTTTGATGGCATAATTGGGAGTTGCTGACACGTCCGAGACCTTCAAAAAAACCGAAGGTCAAGGTCACTATTGTCTTTTTCCACTGAAACTACGAGGCTCTGCCGCTACCACGGTTGCTGGCGGGATATCGTCACCGACGCGCCGTCACCGCTTATCGGACATGGCGTCGAACCGAATCTGAATCTCCTGTGCGACAAGCACGCCAGCCAGTTGACCGGCGACCTGCGATGGTTGGACCGCAGTCTGCCCGACCTGTGCGAGTATCGCATCAACCGCGCTTACGGGCACAAGAACGGTGGCGGCGGTCAATCCGGCACCGCTCCCGCACCGTTGCGCGAAGCCCTGCATGATCTGCTGTACGCGGACGATGACCACGGTTATCCGGGGTTGCAAGGCACGTTGTACGAGTGGATGCGCAGTCTGAAAATCAATCTGCCCGAGTCCACGCCACTGTCGGACATGGTTCACCGTATCGCCAATCATCCGAAACTCATGGAGCATTCCAGCACCCCCGTGTACGCGGAACTGGTTCACAGTCTGACACGCAAGCTGCGTCGTTTTCTCACGGACGATGACGGGGAAACCGTATTGTACGGGCCATGCCCCGCCGACAAGTGCTTGGGCCAGCTCTCCTGCTACGCGGACGCGGAGACGGCGAAATGCCCGAAATGCGGTTTCAGTATGCCGGTAGCCCTCATCAGGGCGGAACGGGTGAAACGTCTCCTCCAATCGGAGGCGGTGAGAACCCGCGGCGAACTGTTGGACATCATCAAGGCGTGCGGAATGCGCGTGAACCGCAGCACTTTGCGTAGTTGGATACATCGAGGCCAGTTGCCCCAGCAGGGCGAGGATGCGTACAGCAATCCGCTTTACCGGTTCAGTGATTTCTACCGTCTCGCGTCCGGCTTGTCGGAGGACGCGGACGTGTGGGAGATCATGCAGGTTTCGCAAAACCAATCCAAGGAAGGAGACGACAAGTGAGCAATCAGATTCAACCATTTGACTTCAACGGCATTCAGGTGCGTGTCCTAACCGATGAACACGGCAACCCGTGGTTCCTTGGAGCGGACGTATGCGCCATTCTCGGTACGGCCACCAACCATATTCGGGAATACCTCGATGCCGATGAAATCACCAATATCCGTACTACGGACATTGCTCAGAACGGCGGCAAGGCACCCGTTTTCGTGTCCGAGTCCGGCTTGTACTCCCTCGTGTTACGCAGCCGCAAGCCCGAGGCTCGCGAGTTCAAACGCTGGGTGACGCATGAGGTGCTGCCATCGATTCGCCAGACCGGCAGCTACTCCACCGACTCCTTCGAAGTGGCGCTTGCCACGGCTCTGCTCACGCCGAAGGCCGTGGCCGGTATCCTCACCGAACTGGACAAGACGCAGATCGAGAACCGGCAGCTTGCCGCACGCAACGCGGAGCTTGAACCCAAAGCCAAGGCGTTGGACGATTTCACGAACGTGACCGGAACCATGAGCGTGGCCGAAGCCGCCAACCAGCTTACCAACGCCGGAGCGGGCAATATCGGACGAGACCAGTTGTTCCAGTTCATGCGTTCTCTCGGCTGGGTCTACCGTCGAGACAATGCGTGGGCGGCGATGCAAGACCATATCAACGCCGGACATCTTGTCATGAAGGAGCATCGCGTGCATGGCGAACACAGGAACGGCGTCCCGTTCGCATACGCGCCCACGGTGCGAGTCACCCGAGCCGGACTCGCACTATTGCATCGCCGTTGGTGCGAACGCCAGTTCAAGGCCCAGCTTGAAAACCAGCCCACTCTCAGCATCAACGACTGAAAGGAACCATATATGAACGAGGAAAACAAGCACGTTTTTTACGATTCCACGTCGGTGTGGCTCAGCGTGAACTGTGACGAAGGGAAGCTGACTGATTTCAAGGTTGACGTTCCCGTCAGAATCGATTCGACCGGTGCCGTGCCCCATCTGAAGACACCCGGCCTCAACGCGACTTTTCAAGCGAGCGTGAGGATGAACTGCAACATCGACCAGCTTCAAACCGCCGTTCAAGCCGGTGTCGAAGCGTTTCAGAAGGCGTTCAACGAGTCGATGGAATTGAGGGGCATGTGAACTGGCTGAAACGACTGCTGCACTTGGAGGAGCCGAAACCGGTCGAAAAACCGGAACCTGAGCCACCGGTATTGGAATTATGCCCTATCTGCGGGCGCAGACCCAAACCGAAGTATGTAGTACGCGACATCACTCTTGACCGCCACTACTATCTGGAAAAAGCCGTGTGGCAGCTCTCGGAGTGGTGCGATCACGCCGCAATCATCAGCTCGTTCGCCCCGTTATTTGAAGACGAGGACGTTCAGAAGTGGAATACCGGTTGCAGACTGTTGAGGACAATGGTTAACGTTCCGATTCCCGAATGCCCTGTCTGCGGGGAGAAACCCGTCGTGCAACTGGACTTGGAGTCGGATATTCCCCAGCTTGTCTGCTCATGCAACGAACTGTTGAGCAATGTGGAGATAACAAACGTCTATAAGCGCAAACGCGAGTGGATACGTCGCTGCAATGCGTTGAAACGCAAGCAGGACAACGTGAAAGACATGGAACAGCTTATCGGAGAAACACAATGAACGGACATTATTCGGTTATCACGAATTTCGGCTGTCATTGGACATGCCCCTACTGCATCGTAAGGAAAACCGGATTGAACGTGCCGGTGACGGACATGCAGGCCACGCTGCGGACCATCAGCCGTGAAAGCGAACGCCACCCCATGAGGTTCCTGAGCTTCAGCGGCGGCGGAGACCCCCTGTTCCCCATGCGCGAGCCGGAAGCGTCGAAACGTGTCGCCTTCTACCGGGAGGCGATACGCAGGGCCGGAGACTGTCTTACGGAAACCGAGATGCACACCAGCTACTTCCAATGCGGACGCAACGTGGCTCAAGTCATGCAGCAGGTCAGGTTCAGCCGCGTGGTGTATCACATGCGTCCCACGAGCTTGTCCGATGACGTGGCGTTGGCATTGCCCCGCAAATGGTTCGACGGTCAGAAGGTGCGTGTCGTGTACGTGGTCACTCCCGATTTCACGCCGGAGCGTATCGACCGGATGGCCGGTCTCGTGGCCGATAGCAACGTGGTTGATGAATTGTCGTTCAGGCAGAAGGTCAACCCCGACAACACTATCGACCACACGTGCGAGGAGTATTTGAAGGCCGGCCATCAAAAACGCTGGTGGTACATCCAACAGGATGATTACAACACGTATGTCGTGAACGACCGGCTTTACACACGATTCAGCGATATCGGCAAGGAGGACCACAGGTGAGCAAGAAGATTCGCGTCGGCTGGGATGACCTGAAGCCCGGCGATTTGATTCACGTCAAAGGCAGCACGAACACATACAGGTTCAAGTCCCGCACTGATTGGCATTCTATGATTAAGGTCGAGGGAGACGGAGTTGGTGTTTCCGCCACATGGAAGCTGGGAGTCGAAAAGGAACCGGTTTCAGTGTTTCTCGTTGTCTATGAGGAGGATTTCGCCTATGCCACCCGTCCCGCACCCAAGAGGCCACGCTTGGAGGAACCACAACAGGATGGCGAGTACTGGCTGAAAGTCGATTATCCGAAGGCAAGCTATGAGCATTCTCCCCATAGCTTTGTTCATAATGTTGCTGAGTCTAATCATCCTTATCGAATCCACGAGGAAACCATGACCGAAGAGAAAACCGCGTCGTTTAAATACGAACGCTGTATCATCGACCTGACCGAGTTCTCGCATAAGGTCAGCGTGGAAGTCCGCGTGTACGACACTGAGGAAACCATGCGGAGAGCCGCCTGCATCGACTTGGTGGAATCCTCCATCGAATCCAATGACCTCGACAGGCCGATTGGAGATGCCGCGTTCGAAAACGGCACAGCCGGAATTACCCTCATGCAGTCCGCGCCAATCGACACGCAGACCAATGTGGTGAAATACGGGAACTCCCCCATGTGCGTGATCTATTTGAGCCGCGAACACCTGCTGCCGCATATCGTCAGCCATGAGTGCGTGCATGCTGCGATGGGCTTGTACAACGCCGAGATTCTCGGATACCGGCACAAGGCCAAGGCATGCAAGCACATGACGGTCTCAAATGAGCTTGTCGCATACGTGCAAACCGAACTGTTCCGCTGCGTTATGGAGTTCCTGGCCGATGCCGTTAAAACAACAGAAGAGGAACAATGAGCTACATCATCGACCGAACTAATTACATCTTTTCCCCTAATGACTCGCCTTACAAGAACGCTCGTCTCGTGGAAGTCCACGAACCGTTTGAACGCCAACTAAGTAAAGGAGTCACCGAGAAAGGCACCCGCATCGAGAAGAAGTGGATCACGGACGATGACCCGTTGACCGTCTATACGAACGAAGGCCGTATCGTCGTGCAGGACACCGGTTACTCAGAGTATCCCATCGGTATTGAGATCTACGACGATTACCGGGAATAAGAATGCCGTCCTAGTGTGCTTCCATGAGAGGCAGTGGCGGCTTCTAACAGTCTCAATATTTGACTTCCTCCCCATAGCTAAAGCAAGGGGTATTACGGCGCAACCTGATAAAAACCCGTGGAACGACTCTATTCCGAGTGTTCCACGGGTTTTCTTGTATAATCGGGCCCACATTTATGGTTATTTTTTTACTCGTGGTAACCGCCCGTCAATTAGCACCGGACACGCACTAGTTCCAATCGACTGGGGCAAGCACCCGTAGGGTTTCGTCATTGTTGACGATCTCCCACAATCTCGCCATGTCATCGGCCTTGATCTGCGGGTAATCATCATTCCTGTCATAAACGATGTCGAAACCGTCCAATCCGGTGAGATAATCCTTGATATTGACCAAGCCTTTATCCTCAGCCTTATCGATGGTGCCGGTGGAAACGAGCGTGTCACCGAACGGGGAGAGTCGGGGGACGCCATGCCCCGAATACGTCCAATTGCCGATAATCACGTCATTGTTGGGGAATACGATGATTCCGCTCTCATTGTTGGTTGCGTCGAAAAGCGTGTCAAAGTCAGTCATGGTAGCTCCTTGGGTATGGTTGCAAAACGTCCCGAACGATATGCTCGGGACGCACTGATGGTAAGAATGTTTCAATCCACGCCCGGAAACCGGGTGACAACACGGCATTGAACGCCGGTAATGGTCAAGTCTAGCACTTTTAGCGTCGGTGTACCGGCTCGGCACGGGCGTGGAATCGCCCCACTCGTCCATTGACTCAGAAGTCAGCTCCCACAAGCGTTCGACCTTGAGCTTCCCGTCCTGGAACAGCGTGTCCGCGTAATCTCGGAGTTCGTCAGCGTCGCTTGCGGACAATCCGGCGCGGCCGCAAGCCTCCATCACATCGTCCATCATGGTTGCGTCGCCTTTATGAGCCTGATACCACGTGACGATACGCTCGAAATAGTCGAGCGGAAGCGCCGAAGCGTTAGAGTTAACCTCGAAATCTGACCTCATGGCCGCGTACAGGTTTCGACCCAGCTCCTTGAGTTCCCTGACGCTCTGAGAAACGTGAGTAGGCATGATATTCCTCCTGAAAAATGTTCGGGCACGACAGTCGCCGTGCCCCTTGTGTTTTGGTTTGCTAATTCCCAGAAGGTCACAAGATAGTCCCGTGGCCTTCAGTGTATCAAGATTTCTCGTATTCCTTGCACAGATCGGCGGCGAACTTGGTGAGATTATCCGGGTCAAGCACATAGTTTTGCCCAGTCTCCCCTGCTTCGTCATAGTATTTCCACACCTCGTGCAAGGCTTTCTCCATACGTTCGACGTTCACTTGGACACCTCCTGATTCCAGTCCAGCATGTCGCCGGTCAGCCATTCGCCGCCACCTGAAACACGCGCGTACAACCACGCCCGGTAGCCGATTCGAGCCGCCTTATCGCGTTTAAGCCATGCCTTCAGCCATATGAGACGCAGCTCCCAGCGTGGTATACGCCGCCACAACTCGGTGTTGGTGGCGGGGTCGAAACGCTCATAACGGTAGATCGCGGTAATCATCGTTCCACCTCCAGTACGGCACGCAGCACGCCCGTCTTCACGTCATCCTTGAAATGGCCTATCGAACCGCCGTATAGCACGTACCAGTCGCTGTCCGACGCCGTGTCATAATCCTCCAACGTGCGTTGAAGCACGTCATCCAACACGCTCGCCAGTTCGGTGAACGTCAACGCCTGAGCCATGTCCACACCATGCTTGGCGAAATCCCGCACCGCGTCGGGGTCATAGCCTTTGTCCAACAGTTCGGCTGCAACACTCATTTGAAAACTCCTTTGTATTGTTCGGTAAAACGATTGACGGAACAATAGAACGCTCTAAAGTCCCGTCTAAATGCTGATTTATGTGAAAACCGCACCATAGAAAGCCCTATGATGCGGTTCTAAATGATGGTTTCTATAAGAATGACCCCATAGAACAAGTCCATGAGGCCATGAAAACGATAACGGCTATACGCTCCGCCTGTATGGTGGAATGTCCAATGTGGCTTTCAACCCGTCGTTAACATGCTCCGCGTCCCTCAACGAGAGTCGTCCGAACCATTGCAGCAGTTCGCTCCTGTTGAAGTAGAAGCGTTGCGAACAGCGCACGAGTGACGGCTTCAACAGCCCCTCGGCCTTCCAGTCGAGCAGCGGCACGTCACCGGCCTCATCCCAATCAGTGTTGCCGGTTATCTTCGCCACGATACCCGACACCAGATCACCGTCAACCTCGGTGATAACCACCGGACGCGGCTTCCCGATACCGGGATGGTCGGGAAACTCGACCCACATCAGCCACACGTCATACAGGCGCGGTTCACTTGGCGTACTGGTCATAGACATCATCCTCCGAATCATCCCAATCGGCGGGCAGTATCACATGGCCCTTCTCCGAACGCTCGAACATGTATGCATTGTGAACAGGCGGCACCGGATAACCGTCCGGCGTGTGCCGCGTCGGCTTGAACGGCAACCCGTTGTCCACCAGAGACTGGCGTAGGAACATGTTGACGGCGGTGCTCAGGCTCATGCCCATGGAATCGTAGAGCGCGGCGGCACGCGCCTTGACATCATCATCGATATTGGCGACCAGCTTACCCATAATAAACCTCCTTAACGGTTAACAGATGGTATCAATCATATACCATATTGGGTTAAAAGAATGGAATGCCGCCCAGCGGAAGTGAGGGAAAACGCCAGGCGGCAAGAACTTAGAACAGCGGCAAAGCAAACCGCTTATCGGGCAAATCGGTGGCGTTCAACGCCGCCAGAATCAGATCGGACGTATGCAGTGGAATGTTGGCACGCACGGCCGCGATATTCTCGGCAGTGTAGGCGCAACCGGACGATTCCAGCACCTCACGAATCTTCGCCGTGGATATCCTGACTTCCATCACAGTACTCCCAGCAAATCATCGATAAGCATGGCGATAGCGGTTTGATAACGCTGATACGTGGTGGAATAGGCGCAGTCGTAAACCTCACGCGCTCTCTTATCCAGCACGTCCAACGTGAAACCGCTATCAGCGGTCAAACGTTCCATTTCATCATTGTCAGGCGGCGTACTGGGCATACAGCCGACACCCTCCAAGGTGTCCATCGCGCGCCGGCGTAAATCATCGATGAAACCATGCTGACCATCGAACACGGCCGACAAGTCATACTCATTATCATCAGCCATCTCCCACGCGGATTTCAGCAGCAGTCGCGTGGCCTTGTCGCGAAGCTCACTCATAATCACGCCGCCTTAGCCCACAGGTCACGGGCGACGGCCACGTAATCGGCCACCGCCTTTTCCAGCACATTGTCACTCCCCCGCTCATAACGTGCGCGGTAGGCGACAACGCATTTGCCGTTGGCCGAAGCAACATAGGCCACCTTGCGCCCCTTGCTGGTACGAAAGTGACGGATATGGCCCAAACCTTGCAATTCGGGGCATTCCTTAGCCATCATCAGGTCAGGCATCGTGCAATAGGAGACGGCGAACGTGTTGACCTTCGGCGGTACTTCGGGAATCTCCTGCGTATCCGGCGCGGGTTCATCATCCATAAACTCGTCTTCCAGAATCGCGTCCTCGGGCATGGGCACCGGCCAATGGACATTACTTGTGAAGCGTTCCTCCTCACACTCCCAGCTTGCATCGATCGATGGGTGCGCGACAATGCCGCCAACCGTTTTAGCGTCCATGCCTGTAGGCACCGGCACCGGCACCGTTTTCATGCGTTCGGAATCGGGTATGAGCATCCAACCATGCTCCAAATCGGTCTGGCTTGACCTCATGCCGTTGAGAAAATCCTCATACCTGACTCCCTTGGCCTGCACGTTCCACGCCGTACCCTGCGAAGTCTGGGACAACGACCAGACTCGCTTCACCCTAGCGTTAACATACCGCACATCATATTTCGAACCGTCCTTGCGGAGTCGAACCCACATGCCACTCACGGCATTCACGTTACGGGACGGGTCATTAGCCAGCTTCTTCATTTTGTTTACCTCATTTCAAAAAATCGATTGTCAGATTTGCGCGCCACGGTGATAGGCGTAATCGCCATACACGCAAGTGGCGGTGTCATGTGCGCCGTAAGGCGTGGAACACATCGGTGTCGGCTGGATAATCCCGACACCGCGAAGAACGAGAATGGCCGCGACTAGCGCGGCCACAAGCAGAACATGACGGACTCTCAACACTCGCCATCCTCAGTGGCTTCAGTGTAGAAAACGTCGTCCATCTGGTCATTATCGAAACGCTCATTGATGTAATCGGACAACGCTTCAACGTCGCCGTCGTTGTAGAGTCGGGCGATTCTTCCACACCCTACGCCGTTGCCTTCCAGCATGTAAGCGTCCTGGGCCCAGTAGGGTTCGCCTTTGAAAGCCGCGTTATATTCGGTTTCGGTGACATACCCGTAATCGCCCAGACGGTAGATGCCCTCATGAGGCTCGAAACCCTCATAGTCACAGAGCGGCAACAGTTTCGCGTCAACACGCTCCGCCATATCCGTAATATCCTTAGCGGTAATCATTTGTTTAGCTCCCTTAAAACAGCGGTGGCATGGCTTCAATGCCATGTCCCGAAACGATTGATTTAACGACGGACTCGCACCATATAGCCGCGTCCCCAGTGGTCGATCACGGCAATCACTCCGCGTAATACCTAGCCGGGTTATTCTGCATGTCAACACGCCGCCATGCCTCGACCAGTTCGACGGTGGGCGCGTACCGTTCGACAGCCGACAGGCTACCGTCGAACCGTGCGATCATCTCATTGTCGAAACCGATAACAGTGTCCGCCATGATATGACGCGCCTCCTTTGCCGTAATGGCCTCACGATGCCAGTTACCGTCAAACACGTCGTCGGCAACCCAAGCGTCACGCTCAGCCATCGAGTCGAACACGTAGAGGCTACCCGGCCATGACCCGTCATCCCATGTCGTGCCGATACCATAAGCCCAGCGGAAAGCGTAGAAGTAGCGTGCCATCATGCCACCGCCTTAAACTCATGCGATTGGATGAAATCGTTGCGGCTGAAGACGTTCTCAGGCGGGAGAAAATCACTCGGCCAGAACGTGAATGCACCGTCCTTGAAGTAGCCTCCTTCAATCCACTCGAAACGCTTACGCCGGACACGCCGAACGGTAAGCCAGACGGTATCGTATTTATCGAACGTCACCGTCTTGTCAGTGGCTTTGACGATAACGTAGATGTAGCCGGCCAACGAGTGGGCCAACCAGCCAACGTGGAAGTCGCTTGGATTCAGTATTTCTTCAGGCATGGCACACCTCCATTAGTGTGATATAGGATCTATAGGTTTGATTGATTGAAATTGCCCGAATGGGCGGGAAGCGCGGATTAATGCGCCGCGCTATCGCAGTCAAACTGTCTTAACGAAAGATTCGGGCATGTCACGCCGGAACGTGTACCCGTCGAACATATCGCCGTGCATCTCCTCAACGGCAAAACCATTGCCGCGCATGAATTGTAGAAACTCACTCATGCCCATGCCGCCAAAGCACAGCTCATACCCGTAATCAAGTTTGTTGACCACGCGCGTGACCTGACCACTATAACCGGTGTTCACGTTCAGCTTCGGCCACATCATGAGTGTCTGCATAAGCGGGTTATCTTTCAACGCTAAATCAACTGCCGCACTCTCCTTGTCGTATCCACAGCCTGACACGGTACCGTTAGTGTAGTCGCCGCGAATGCCGGCGAGGTTGGCCCAGACTTCGGCACGCGGGTTACTCCCCCACATGCGTGACCTATGCCAGTCAACGTTAATCCTAAAAACAAGTTCCACACACATTGTGAATCTCCCTTGAATTGATGAAGCGCGGAGACAGCCGCGCGACTGAATGAATCTGATTGAAAGACTTAGTAGCGTTCGTCGATTAGAATGCCGTCTTGGTAGATGTACAGGCCGGTACCGCGTCCGTTGCCCATTCGAGCACTATCCCAGTAGCAGAGTCCAGCTTGACCCGAGCCGTCTTCGTTCTCACATTGCGGGATGTTCGCGGTATCACTACCGCAAGCGGACAGGGTGAAAAGTGTGATTAACGCGGCTGAAGCCGCCAGAATTTTACGCATGGTTCCTCACTTCCATGTGAGGCGTGCTAAGATAGCACAGCCTCGATTTGATTGATTGGTTAGAGAACTTTCAACTTAAGGCACGCGGCTAGGTAGTTGGCGCTACTTAGCCGCATTCTTTTAACGCATCAGGTCGCTCGGTTGGCAGTTGAGTGCACTGGATATCTTCAAAGCGTTTTCAAGAGTCATGTTCCGAACGTCTCGCCGCCCGGTCTCATAACTGCTGATGATTGTTCGCGCTATTCCAGTGCGCTTGGCTAGCTCAACTTGTGTTAAGTCGGCTTGTTTGCGCAGTTCCTTAAGTCCCATAGGCTTACCCGCTTTCTCTAGTAGTAGGTAAACCAATTATGACAGCAAAATGTATCATTTGCATGTAGGGAAACACTGTTAAGTTCTCAAACTTGCTTTTGTCTTGCCCGATTGGGCTTGATAATTGATAGCATAACGTATCATTTTGGTTTAAACAAATCGGCGTGTCGGAAAACCAGCACGCCGAACAGCTCACACTGACGCGAACTCACGCACCAGCGCGTGCCGCATGATGTCATCAGCGGACACGCCACGACGTTTAGCGACGGCATCCAACATGGCCGACATGTCAGCGCTTAACGAAAACGTCCGACTGACAGCATCCGCCTGAGCGACAGGAACGACAGGCCCGGAATACACCGCACCCGGCCTTCCGCCGAACTCGCCGTTATCCGCATCGTCGGCCCACTTGTCCAACATGTCATCAGTGACCACACGGCCACCCTTCGCAACAAAAGACATGACACTTCCTCCTTTACAAAAGTTTCAGTTCCCGCAGCACCTTCGGCGTCGCACGCATGGCATGGAACACATGCCAACGATCCGACTCATCTAGTACCGCCACCATTTCCAGCAAACGCCCGTACTCGTCGTATCCAACCGCCACATAACGCAACGGGTCGGTATCCTCACGCGCCATAAACCGCACGACGTTCGACCATGCCACGCGCACCGAATCAGCGGACACGTCGGGATGTCGAGTCTGGATACGCGGGTCAACGACGATATCGCCAACCGGCACGGCTCACCACCTTTCGATATAACAGGTTCCAGCGTATCCCGTCCACCTTGGGACACGCTATGAGTGCCTAGACTATGGGATAAACCCAGTGAGCTAGGCCGACTGTGTACAAGGCCCACAGTCAGGCGAAGAATTGATTAGGGCACACACCTAACAACTAATCGTTAGTGTTTTCTTTTGGCTTATCAGCCTCTAACAGTTTGCGAGGATTACTCACGCGCAAAGCGTCACAAATTTTCAGCGCAACGCCAAGTGACATGCCCTCAATCGGACGCCGCCCATTCTCGTAATCAGCGATACGCCCATAGCCAACTCCGTCGATTTTATCGGCTAGTTGACGTTGGGTATATCCTCGCTTCTGCCTTAGCTCCCTTAGACTCATAACCCACCTCACTTATGATCGGTGGGCCCAATTATACAATTCCAGACGCTCGGTTTAGCCGTCGCAAGAAGATATCGAGATATCTCCATGTCTGCCACCATAAGTGGCAACGTCCATAGCGGGGACAATTCCATGCCGGATACCCGCTCTCTTATCCTCACTAGCCCGGTAGGCTAGACGCCGGTAGACGCAACTCATTTATGCAACCTTGTTTGACGTACTCTCACTACGCAGATTACAACCGACTTTTGGCAACACTTTTTAGTTATCAATGAGCATGTCCGCCTGATTACCCGCCGCTCACTATGAGTTTTGGATAGAGGGGACTAAGTGCGCGACTAGGGACTTGCACCCTAGCGTTAGCCACTATGGCCGCGCTGATTACTTGTTGAGGTCATTCCACACGTTGTCAAACTTGCGGTATAGCTCGGCGGGGTATTCCTCGTTGTCGTCCATCTCGATACCGAGGGACATGGCCGTGAGGTCAAGCACGTTGTCATAGGTGCAGGGCTTACATACCGTGGCCAGGTCTACCGCCGCTCTAAAGGCCTTGGCTTTAATCTCCGTGGTGTTCATCTCATGGTTCCCTTCTTGTTGTTCCGTGGTTGATAGCTATCACTATACATGCACCCCATACGGAGTGCAAATCGGTATCGCAAACCACCACCAAAACCATTGCAATTACTAGTGTTTACCGGCGTGTCGAAACCACCATAACCACCACAAAAACCGTCAAACCACAGAGCCCACGCCACTACTCCCATACCCATATAGTTGCACATACAACAGTTGCACCATGCAACAATCACCAAACATGAGCCAACATCACTCAACCTCATGCCGCCGCCGCTCACAGTCCCATAACCACGCATGTATGCGCACGCGCCCATACGCACACGCCTACGCGCGTACACGCGCGGATACGCGCACGCACACGTATGCGCACACGCACACACACGCCCACACGCACGCCCACACGCGCGTACACGCGCACGCGCACACATGGGGGTGGGAGAGCCCCACCCCGGTAAGACGTGGGGGCCGCACGGACAATGGTTCTGCTCGTGAATGATCTGCTGGGCTGTTTTTTGAATTAGCGTTTCATTGGTGGTGGGAATACTCTTGCAACGCTTGCTGCAACGCTTGTTGTGAGTAAAATGTCGTGTAGATGGATTGTCGGGGATTGGAGCGAAGCTCGGGTTCCTGACAAGGTGAGGCCCCGCAGTCGCGGGGTTTTCTTGTATTTGCGTGAGATATCCCAATTGGTAGAGGACGCCGGCTCAAACCCGGTGTGTTGTGGGTTCGATTCCTTCTCTCACGACTAGGCCACGCCTTTTTTGAAAACCGAACCGTCAAAACAGTTTTACGAGGATTTGTAAGGTCGAGTTCTCTGGGATTCCGTTTTGTATTGGTGTTGTTTTCTTGGACCGGGGGCGTGGCCGTGGATGATTGGCAGAGTAGACGAATGCGGCGGCTTGCTAGGCCGTAAACCGTAAAAGGTTCGCAAGTGCAAATCTTGCATCATCCGCGAGATGGTCGGTGAGGCTGGTCAAGGCCCTGACTGTCGTGGGGGTTCGACTATCCCTATATGCCCGTAGCTCAATGGTAGAGTACCGGTCTCCAAAACCGGTGACGTGAGTTCGATTCTCACCGGGTATGCGATGCCGGTAGCTCAGCGGCTAGAGCGTATGGCTACGGTCATAGGGTCGGTGGTTCGAGTCCACTCCGGTACCACAACGCCTTCAAGAAGAGGCGATTACAGGCGGTGACGGCTTCTTGGGTCATCGCCGGATGTCGGCGGCGGCTTCATGCCATGCCGTGCGGCGATAACTGAACAGCGCTCCCCTAGTGGGAGGCATGGCATTCTAGCTCATTGGAAGAGCGGCGCTCTCGTAAAGCGCAGGTTCGAGTTCGATTCTCGGGATTGCCTCTAGGAGCCGGTGGCTCGTGGACCAACATCCCCTGTATTTGGATTAACCCCGTTGGAATGCTCGCTCGCCACGCTCCCACCGGCTCCGCCCCCTACGTGTAAGGAGTCATCGTGGCTTGGTCATCTTCCAACCGTGATGCACGGTTCAACCCCGGATGGGAGCGGACCCGCAAGCGGATATTAGAGCGGGACCACCATCGATGCCAGTGGATTGTGACCGACTGGCATACGGGGGCGAAGCATATTTGCGGCTATCCTGCCAATGAGGTCGATCATAAGGTTCGCGCGAAGAACGGTGAGCCTGATGATGATTCCCCGTCGAACCTGTGGGCGTTGTGCTCATATCACCATAAGCAGAAAACCGCTCGTGAGAGTGGTGAGGCTCGGGTGGAAAAGCGTAGGAGCCGCGAGGAGGCCGAATGGTATTCGAGGCCGGCTTTTCGATAGAGCGTTGCGCTGTGTTCGGGTGTCTTAACCCGGTGTGCGCCAAAGGGTTGTGCAGGGAGCATTACAACCGGAACTACTATTCCGGCACTCCGTTGAGGAGACTGCGCACCCGCATGTGTCCGGTGTGCTTCAAATGGTTCGACCCTGAGCGTTCCTCTCGCTTGTTCTGTTCGGACAAGTGCCGTTTGAGGTATTTCCGTAAACGTCAACTGCATCCCGAGCTGCCGTCGCGTCCTGAAACCGTGTTGCATGAGCGGACGGTGGAACCGGCTGAACGGCCTCGGATGGTTGTCGAGTCTTTCACCCGTTCGCAGGTGATTGAGAAGTGTGCCGGCCGTTGCCAGAAGTGCGGCGGACTGGTCGATGTAGATAGTGCCGGGCCTGACGGCGCGGCTTTTGAGTGGAAGGTTCCTTTGGAGAAGTCGCATTCAGCGACTTTGGAGAACCGCATTCTCGTTCACGACCGGTGCAGGGGCGAAAAGCCCGTGCGTCGGACAGCCCGGAATGGGCGGAAACGGAGCGTGAATCATGGCAGGAAACGGGCGTAGGGCGTCCAAGATAGCCGCGATGCCTTTGCTGAGCAGTCCCGAGGAGCCGGTTGGGCCGGAACTGCCTGATGTTCGCCCGGATACGGGCGATGAATGGTTGCCGGTCACTCGCCGCTGGTATGAGGATTTGCGTCGTAGCCCGTTGGCTCAGCGTATGGGCGTCGGCCCTGACTGGGATTTCGTGTTGGATACGGCGCTGCTCAAGGATGATTTCAAACGTTCCCGTAAGGGGCGTGCGATTCTGGCGGCTGAGATTCGCCAGCGTGAGGCCATGATCGGCGTCACTCCGAAGGCGCGTAACGATTTGAAGTTCGACGCGCCTCAGGCGAATGATTTGAAGGCGTCCTCGTATTCGGGTTCCTCGAACGTCATCAGCATGGAGGAAGCACGTAGGCAGCGTCGGGCGGTGGGCTGATGCATGACGTTATCCCTAATCTGACCGCCGAGGATAGGGAGCGTTCGCTTGGCTGGCTTGCCTTGTGGTGGATACAGTCGTTCTGCGTCGTGGGTTCGGAGCCCGCGTATGACATGCCCGTGTATGAGAGTCCTGAGTATGCGCGGTTCTACGTGGACTGTTACGCGCTCGACAAGTATGGGCAGCGTCGTTTCAACCATGTGTTCCTGAGTCGCCCCAAGGGTTGTGACAAGTCCGGCAAGGGTGGCCGTCTGGGTTTGTTCGAGGCTTTGGGCCCATGCCGTTTCGCCGGTTGGGCGAAGGGCGGGGAAACCTACACGTTCCTCGGCCAGACTTACGAGTATCTGCCGGGCGAGCCTATGGGCCGTCCCGTGCAGGGCCCGAACGTGGTGTGCATCGCCACCGCCGAAGAACAGACGGATAACGTTTATCAGGTGATGAAGTACAACTGCGAGAACGGGCCTTTGAGCCAGTTGCGCGGTTATGGTCTTGATGTCGGTGAAACCCGTATCCTGCTGCCGGAGGGTGGTTCGATCAAGCCCGGTGCCACCGGTTCTTCCACGCATGACGGCGGCAAGCAGACGTTCATCATCGCCGACGAATCCCACTTGTACAACGTTCCCCGGTTGAAGGCCACGTATCATACGCTGAAACGTAATCTCTCGAAGCGTATGGGCGACGCCGAACCGTGGGTGTTGGAAACCACGACCATGTACCGTCCCGGCGAGAACAGTATCGCCGAGGAGACCTACAAGCACGCTCAGGATATTCGAGAGGGTCGCATCAAGGACCCGAAGCTGCTGTTCGACCACAGGTATTCGCCTTTGAACATCGAGGACCTGGGTGATGCGGGCAAACTGAAGCATGGCCTGTATGAGGCGTATGGTTCCGCCGCGAAGTCAAGGGACGGCAAGGACCATATCATTCTCGCTGACGGCAGCATCGTGCCGGTCAACGACGAGGGTGTGAGCGATGACGGGTATTCGCTTCGCTCCCCCGGCGTGGAGCCGGGCCCGTCGAAGGACGGCTGGGTTGATATTCGCGGCCCTATCGCGGATATCCTCGACCCGGCTTCCGATGTGGGCGATTCGATTCGCTACTACCTGAACAGTCTCACGAGCGTTTCCGACGCTTGGCTGTCCGAATCCCTGTTGAAAAGCCATCTCGCGGGCATCGCATTGTATGCGGGCGTTCCCGAGGGCACCGACTTGGACGAGGCAGCGCCTTGGAAGGACATTATTTCGGACGAGGACGAGATAACGCTTGGCTTCGACGGTTCGCTTTCCGATGATGCGACCGCCTTGGTCGGCTGCCGTGTCAGGGACGGCCTGTTGTTCCTTATCAAACTGGAACAGAAGCCCGAAGGCCCCGAGGCCGCTGACTGGCAGGTCGATGTGGAGGCGTTCGACCGCAAGGTTCGCTGGATGCTGGACAACTACAACGTTGTCGGCTTCTTCGCGGATGTCCACGGCTGGCGTGACCTCATTATCGGCTGGGAAACCGACTACTCGTATCTCGACCTTGTGGGCCAGCGCAACAACGGCGACCCGATCATGTTCCACACGAACAATTGGGAGTCGGACATGAAGCAGGCGTATGTGGACATGCATACCGCGTTCTGCCGTGAATGGACGGCGTGCGATGACGAGGACAATCCCGTCATCGGTGATGTCGCACTGTTGGCCGACCCGAGGCTTCTCGCGCATTTCAGAAACGCGCGAAGGAAGAACCTGCGCAGGACGAACGCCGATGGCTCCACTCAGTACCTCGTGTACAAGGAGACGCCGAACAGTCCGTTGAAGATAGACGCCTGCATCGCAGGCGTCCTCGCATATACGGCGCGTACCCGTTATCTGGAACAGGCCAGTTCCCGTGCGCCGAGGGTGCGCACCCACGTTACCCGAGTGACTTATTAGAAGGACGGTGAGATATGGCCGTGCAGTTGGAGTCGTTGGTTCCCGATGATGTCGAACCGGGAGGCGACGGCGTGGTGCTTACCCGGTTGGCGAACCGGCTGGTGAACCGTATCCCCATGCTGTGCCGGTTGAAAACGTTCTACGACGGCAAGGAGACCGTACCCACGAAGGCGGTCCCCCGCAACATGGATGTAACCAGTTCGGACATCTACCGCAGGTTCGTGGACATCTGCCCGATGAACTTGGCGAGCACGATAGCGAACGCGGTCATCACCTCGGAGAAGCCCACCGGCTTCCGTCTGGTGTCGGACAAGGCGATACGTTCCACCGCCGCAGACGACATGTGGCAGAAGTCGGGCATGAACCTGAAATCGTTGAACATGCTGCGTGACGCATCGATTTACGGTGCCGCCTATGCGCAGGCGTGGTCGACGCCTAACCCGGCCTACATTTCGAGGCTCAGCCCTTGGGATACCGTCGTTTCCGACGATAAGAGCGCGGCCATCGTCTACTCGTATGACGCGGATGAAGGCACCGAGAACATCGCCTTGTACCGTCTGGTCCGTGACGATAAGGGCAATGTGACCGACGTGTATGGTCGTGTCGCCAGACGTGAGGTGGAGTCGCGGACGCTGCCGACCGACAGTCCCGACTATGAGGATGCCGTGTATGAGCTGGCGAACGATGATTCCAAGAAGAAACCGTCGTTGCCCGCCTTGTTCGAATGGGTGGGCGCGGCCAGTTCCGATGGTCTTGATTTCGCCCGTGACTGCGGTTGCCTGCCCATCGTCCAGTTGAAGACCGCGACCGGTCGAGGCCAGTTCGAGCCTCATCTTCCGACGTTGAGCGCCATCGACCAGCAGCGTTTCCAACGTTTCTGCATTCAGGAGATGCAGGCGTTCAAACAGCGTTGGGTGTCCGGCGACCTTCCCGAGTATTACACGAAGCAGGACCTGGCCGTGAAGGCCAACCGTGCGCGTGCCGGCGAAAAGATCGACTACTCGTCCTTGTTCGAGCTTGGCCCCGCCGCCTTGTGGCTGATGCCGAAGGACGCGAAGATGGGCGAAAGCTCCGTGACGGACATCACGCCGATTGTCTCCGCCGCGAACACGGACATCAAACAGTTGGCCGGCGCGTCCGGCACCCCGTTGTCGATTCTCAGCCCTGACGTTTCCGGCAGCGCGGAGGGAGCGAAGCTCACCACCCGCATGTTGAGGCTCAAAGTGCAGGACATGAACGAGCGTGCCAATGATGCGTTCGTGCTGCTGCTTCGCATGGCGTTGGTCGCAAGCGGCCAGCAGTCCGCCGCCGATGAACGTTTCGAGACGATGTGGCAGCCGGTCGAAACTCCCACCGATTTGGAGCAGGCGCAAGCCGCCAACTATGTGAAGGGACTGCTGCCGGTCAAAACCATCATGCGACGGTTCCTGAACATGAGCGAGATGGATATAGCCGAAGCCATGCAGGACTTGCAGGACACGGCTTTCGCCACCGCCCTGAGTCAGGAGAACACTCTGGTCGAAGGCAAGACCTCACAGCAGTCGGCTCCCATCTTGCAGGACACGTTGGATTCGACATCGACCATCCCTGACCTGAACGACGTTCTGGGCGACGAGACGTTGGACTCCACCAATGAGGTGACGTGATGGCCGACATGACACAGGCGCTGACCGTCATGGAACGGCAGCGTCAGGCGCTGGTCGACGCCTACGTGCAGCGTGCGTGGAACATGTGGAAGTCGCTCGACCCCGCCGACTGGTGGAACGACGCGATAACACAGGGCGTGTCCGCGTGGATAACACAGAATCAGATCGCGTTCATCAAAGCCATGCGGCATCTGGGCGTCTCCTATGCGGACGTGATGCTCGGCATGGTGAACATGCCTTCGGATGGTCAGATTCCCGAATACATCGTCACAAGGGACAACACCGACCCTTGGGCGGTGAGCGTGCGTCCTGCCGACGCCTATCGGAGCATGGCCGTAAGGGACCCGTCGATACGCCCGCTGGCATGGGACAATCTGGACGATTACGTGCAGAAGGCCGTCGATGATTGGCTTGACGCCGCCGTGAAACGGTTGACGGACAATGCGAACACCGATGGTCAGATAGCCATGAACAGTGCGGCCACGCAACGATTCCACGGTTCCGGCGTCAGAAAATACCGTAGGGTCATACACCCCGAGCTTTCCAAGACCGGCACGTGCGGCCTGTGCGCCGTCGCGGCCACGAACGTGTTTTCCACGGCCGACCTTCTGCCCATGCACAACAACTGCAAATGCACCGTCGCCCCGATCACCGCGAACAATGACCCCGGTCTGAAACTCAACCGGGAGGATTTGGACGCCATCTACAGGAAGGCTGGCAGCACGTCAGCCGCCGACCTGAAAAGCGTGCGCGTCATCATGGAATCGCATAGCGAGATCGGGCCGATTCTCACGCAGTCCCAGTGGCGGCGTGAATACGCTGACGGCACTCCCGCGCCGGAATGGCATATCCCCGACCTGAAGATGACGCGCACCGCGTTGCAGCGCATGTATGCGAGGGCTATGGAGTTTCAACAGCATTATCAGAAAGTGCTGGATACGGGCGAGGAAGACGATTTTCCATTCGAGGGTCGAAAGTACAGCTTCCGGCCTTCGGTGCATTTAAGACAAGCCATGTCCTATCAGAGGGCATGGCTCCAATACCTGCGGTCGACCCTCGGTTTGGCCGCGTGAATGAAAGGGGCGGGCGGATGCCTACCAAGGAAGAACAGAACACTGCCGAAACCGAAACGGTTCAGCAGTCTCAGCCTGAAACGGGCGCGGCAGAAACGACCGCCGACATTCAGGAAAACAATGAAAACGTCAAGCCGGAGGAAAACCCCGGGGACAACGAGCTCGCCAAGTGGAAGGCGATGAGCCGTAAGAACGAGAAGCAGGCCGAAGCGAACCTCAAGCAGGTGCAGCAGGTTCAGGCCGAGCTTGCCCAGGTGCGTGCCGACAACGCGCGTCTGATTGCGAAGAGCACATATCCGCAGGTCACTGACAAGGTGTTTGAAGCCCTGTACAAGGGTGATGGCACGCCGGAGGATATCGCGGACTTCGCCAAGTCCTATGCGGAGCTCAACCCCATCCAACCCGGTTCGCCGTTGGGCGTTCAGCCGAACGGTCGTGTTCAGGTGCCGGAAGCCGAGGCTCTTCGCAGCGTGGGCCGAAAGGCCGAGAACCCCGAGGGCGAGTTCAATCCGAAACCAAAGCGCGGCGACGCCTACAAGCGTGCGATGGACCGTCAGAACGCCCGCCGCCGCAACCATAACAAGCAAACCAAATGAAAGGAGCCATACTCATGACGCTTCCTATTGAAATGGTGCATGGCACCGGCCTGACCACCGTTGAGGAAAACAATGAGTGGCGTTTCGGCGAGCAGACGGGCGGCGTGGTCTCCGTGACCATCGTCCCCGAACTGTTCAACGTCGATGACGAGACTCTGCGCAACAAGTACCTGACCGGGGTCAGCCCGACAGCCACGACCATCTACATCCGTTCCGGTATCCCGCTCGCCAAGATCACGAGCGGCACCAACAAGGGCGCTTACGGCCCGTATGACCCGAGGGCTACCGATGGCCGTCAGACCGCCATCGCCGGCCTGTTGGAGTCCGCCGTCGCCGTGAACGTCACCTATTCCGGCTGGCAGGTCGATGACACCTATGTGGGCCTTCGCTACCGTGGCGACATTATCAAGAGCAAGCTGCCGGTCGTTCCCGCCGACGAGGCCAAGTGGGGCGGCTGCTTCTACGATGTCGAGGATGATGCTGTCACCGCATTGTCCGGTTCGGCTGGCGTTGCCGGTTCCGCTGGTGTGGGCGTGAAGTCCATCACCTTGACCAAGAACACCTCTGGTGCCATCACCGGTGGCACTTGGGTCGGCACCGACAACAAGTCGAACACCATCACCATCGCCTGACACCCCGTCTAAACCGATTCTTTGAAACCCGCCCCTCGTGGCGGGTTTTCTCATATCTGAAAGGAAATATCCAATGGCATTGGACAAGGAAATCTTCCCGCCGAGCGAAGCCACCGAGGTTGCGCAGGCGGGCTTCGATTACGTGAACGGCATTCTCCCGTTCTCCACCATGTTCCCCATCCAGTCCAATGACGGCGAATGGACCGTCTCTTGGACGCCGAATCTGCCGACGCTCTCCACGAACGCCATGCAGCGTCGTGCGCTGGACGCCGAGATCGGCCACACTTCGACGGTCGAACAGTCCGCCGAACAGCATACGGGCCTTCTGCCCCTGTCCGGCATGGACCACATCACCGAACGTGATATGGCCAAGCACGCGAACGACAAGCAGTTCATCCACGACAAGGCCGAAGCCAAGACCACGCATCTGGGCCAGACCGCCGCCGTGACCCTTGAACTTGAGTCCATCTCCGCGATGATGGATGGCAAGATCACCATCAACGAGAACGGCGCGAACGTTGTCTACTCGTTCGGCCGTCCGGCCAAGCAGCATAATCAGACTCCGACCACTCTCTGGTCCCAGGCTACTTCCGACCCGATCGCGGACGTTCAGGGTTGGATTGAGGTCATGCACAAGAACAAGGGCCGTACACCGCACGCCGCGTTCACCACGTCGAAGGTCATCGACGCATTGCGCGTCAACGAACAGTTCCGTCAGGAAGTGTCCGGCATGGACTTGGCTCATTCCAAGCCACGACTGACCCGCGACCAGGTGCTGGGCGTTCTCGCCAGCCAGCTTCAGCTGAACGACGTGCGTATGCTCGACCTCGAATACGAGAACCTTGAACTGGACGGCGGCTTCAAGATGGACGTGGACACCACCACGCTCATCCCCGATGCCACGTTCGTCATGCTTCCCTCGTTCAACGACCCGACCCTTGGCTTCACCGCTTCCGGCCCGACCGCCGAAGCCCAAAACTCCGAGTATGAGATCAGCAAGAGCGTCAACGACGGTCTTGTCGCCGCCCTGCTCTCCCATCAGGCTCCGGCCAACTACGATATCTGGGTCAACGGCTCCGCGCTGCCCGTATTGCAGGATGCCGTCAGCACGTTCAAGGCCAACGTCCTGTAGGAGCCGTCATGGCAAGCGTTGACGGCATCGACTGGATGAAACACATGCAGGTCAGTCTGCTTGACCAGCCCGGGCTAGCCGACGCCTATCCGAACGAATGGGTGAAATCACGTTGCCGTATCGCCGCCGAAATAGCGTTGACCGAATCCGGCAACGCGGAACCCCGCCTCAATTCGGGCGACCTGAGCGAGGACACGTTCGCCTACGTGGTCTGCTCGATGGTGATTCGCGTCATGCGATGGCACCGGCTCAAATCCGAGTCGAACGGCAACTATTCGTATGAGGAGCATGACCCCCAGCCTAATCCGCCCGCCTATGATGCCAGTCCCAACCTGTATGTGAGCAAACGCGAAAAGCAGTTGCTTGACGGTTACGCGGAGGGACACGGCCCCGTAGGCACCATTGGTGTCGGGTTGAGCCGAATCTACGGATTGTGAGGCCCTATGGCCGATGAAACATTGGACTTGGGACACCTTTACGACGGTGTTGATTTGGATGAACTCGGCGGCGGGCACCTGTACGACGATACCGAGTTGGAGCCTCGTATCACGGATGACCTTCTGCACCGCGACATGATCGTGGTGCAGCCGATGAAACCGGTCGAAACCGTCTACGGTTCCGGCACCGTGCCGGATGGGGACGCCTCCTACTGTTACTGCTCGTTCGAGCCTCGAATCAATAAGAACAGCACGTTTTCCAAGAACTGGGCGCAGGACACCACGCCGCAAACGACCGGTGGCCTGCGCGAGGATGCGTTGGCGATCGTTCTCGCGCCGGAATGGCATGGGGACATCAACACGCAGTTCTGGCTCGATAACGCCTGTTATGAGGTTGACGGCCCGCCTATGGAGATGCGTCACGCCTCGGATGCCGCCCACCATTGGAACATCACCGCGAGATGCATCGGCCATGCGACCGAGGACAACGGGTTGAAACCGCCTGTCCCGCCCGAGGGGAGCCGCACATGGGGTACGTGAACTTGAAGCCCGCAAGGGTGCTGAACCGTGACATGGCGATACTGTTCGGAGCCGAAGCCACCCGTCCCGTGGCGGAGAAGGTCGAAGCGAAAGCCAAGGCGCTGGCCGACATGAAGGCGAAGCACTCGTCCGTCGCCAACCGCATCGACATCAGCACTCACGCTCACGGCACGCATACCGCCGTGATCATGAGCGTCAAGGGCCGTGACGGTTCCGAGATCGCCTCCCACTTGGAGTTCGGCTACTTCAATCGGTGGCTGGAACACAAGTACGGCATCAAAAGTCCGAGTGCCTGGATGCCGGGATTGTTCATCATGTCGGAGGCGAAATATGTCTGACCCCACGATATTCGACCTTTCCGTAAGGGAACAGTTGGATGCGGTCGCCATGACACGCGCCTACCTGGACGCCGTCGAATGGAAGAACCGTGATTTCAGGCCGGTCATCCAACCGGAGGTCACGCCCGCCACGGATTCGCTCCTGTTGTCCCATGACGTGATTCTCTACCATTGCGGTGCTCCTGAGCAGCCCGACTGGAATCTGAAGGCTTGGATATGGCAGTACACGCTGTCTTTGACGGTGTTGGGCCGTGACCCGGAACGGGTGGCCCGCATCTGCGGATGGCTGCACCGTTGCATATCCGCATGGCCCTACCGGCCCGGCACCGACTATGGGAAGATCGGGCGGATAGTGGACAATCCCGGTTTCGAGTCCCGGTCTTCCGGCGACATGACCAGTTCCAAAAGCATCGTCGCGTGGACTTCCACGAAACGCATACAGGCCGCGTCCCCACGCGGCTGACCTTATCTGAAAAACCATCAATCACACAATCAGACCCCGCACGCCTACACGGCTGCGGGGTTTTCCATATTTGAAAGGAAAACGATATGGCTGACGAAATCGGCATCCACGACGACGGCGTGTTGACCGCCGTCCGAGGAACGATCTTCATGGCGAAGGCCGAGACCATCATTACCTCCGCACTGCTCAAGCAGTTCACCGTCGAGGCGGCGACCGTGGGCGTGGGCGACGGCATGTGGACGAACCTCGGCCACATGTCGAACGACAACCTGCCCGAGTTCGCGTTGGACGGCGGCGACGCCACCACGTTGAGCACTTGGCTCAAGGCGGCGTTCCGCACCCAGTACGCCCAGACCACCGGCACTGTGACGTTCAATTCGGTGCAGGGCGACAAGGGCACGTTCAAGACCTTCTACAACGCGGTCGATATGACCGGCGCCGGCGTGGCCTTCTCCTTGGAGAAGACCCCCATCAACAAGTCCCTGTTCATCCTGTGGTCCGACACGAACACGACCGGCCGTGCCGGCCTGCTGCTGCCGAACTCGGACATCGCGTTCTCCAGTCTGCCTGCTCTTTCCACGGATTCGTTCGTGGAGTTCTCCGCTCAGGCGAACATCAAGACATCCAGCTCGCTTCCGCATGACAAGAACGGCAAGTTCACGTCCGTCGCCTACTTCGCGCCGTCCGACTTCACGGTCTGACCCGTCTCTTCCTTGCCGCGTCTCCTATCCGCGCGGCAAGGAACCCCCTCTTTCCACGGATAGGGCTTTTCAGAATCATTCTTTTCCACGGATAGGAGCCGATGATGGCAGAGAACACTAAGAACACGACCGACAACGCGAAGATGCCGGAGACATGGGACGAGCTCAAGGAGCAGCCGCTGTTCGCGGGACTGCCCGACATGGCGAAGCCGCAGGAGCTGAACGTGGCCCAGTCCGCCGAGTTCTCGGTGACATGGCAGCGCATCTCCGAACGCAACGGGAAACTGGGCGACATGGGCTTATTCGGCGACGATGAGGCCGACAAGCCGAAGAAGAAGCCGAAGTACGACGAGTCCGAAGCCGTCATCCTCATGGCCGAGATCGTGCAGTACGCGGACATGTTCTACCGCGAAATCGCGGCCGACGAGAAGCAGTGGGACGAGTTCACCCGTGGCCGCACCTTGGAGAACCTGTACGTGCTGCTGGTGTCCCTGACCACGTTCTATTCGGTGGCACTGGGAAAATCAAGCGCCTCCAAGACGCGCTTGGAGAATGCAGAGTAGCGGTCTCGGCCGACTTCCAACGCTTCTACAACATCAACCTCCCCGCCAGTATGGGCCGCATGGAGCCGTCATGGCTGTGCGACCTGCTGGACGGTTTGGAGGGCGTTGACGGGAGCCTGTACCGCGCGTGGATGGCCGAACACCATCCGCTCCCACGGGAAGACGCGAAAAGCATGCCGCGTCTTTCCTACCTCACCTACGGGCAGTCGCAGATGCTGATGCTCAGCATGACGAACCAGCTTGAGATGATTCGCGTGATGATCGCCCGCATGATGGGCGACAAGAAGTCGAAGCCGCAGCCCGTCTATCCGCCCGGCACCGTGGTCAAGCCCGATTCGGTCGGGCCGAAATCGTTCTCCACGGCGGGCAAGTCGTTCGCCCAGATCACGGGCATGTTGGGTGCCGTGTTCGGCGGCAACAGTTTCTAGCAGAAAACCCCTCGCATTCCACGAGGGGTTTTCGTTTATCCTCCCGGAGGTTTTCTCATGGCCTTGTATTCCGCTGGCGCGGTCGGCGTCGATATTCGCCCGGACACCGATAATTTCTGGAAGATTCTCAACGCGGAACTGCATTCTCGCCACCCTGAGGTCACCGTTGATGTGAACACGAAGGGTGTCGCACGCGCCAAGGAGCAGATGCGCGACCTTGACGGCAAGACCCTCACCAACGTGGTGAAGATCGACGGCGACCCGTCCGGCTTGCGTGCCATCGACAAGGCCATGCAGGCCCAGCGGAAGCAGTGGGAGAAGAAGCCGGTCACAAGCAGGTTCGACTTGGACGATACGTCGTTCAATGAGAAGATTCACCGGCTTTCCAACCAGATCAAGCGGACCGCCGGCCAGACGGAGGCGTTCGTCAAGAAGTCGCAGAAATCCGTGGCCGACAGTCTTCAGGACAGTCTCTCCCGCATGCGTTCGGCACGCGCCCTCTACGACAAGGAGGCCACGGCCGCATCCCGCAGGCAGACCATGCTCATCAAGGACGAGCACGCCGCCTACGACATGTACGCGGAGGCCATCGAGAACGGGCGCAAACGTCAGGAGCAGTTGACCCGCAGCCAAGCCGATGTCAGTAAGACCCTTGACTGGTCCATCAAGAAGATGAAGGAGCTGCGCGAGGCCGGGAACATCGACACCGCGAACTGGTACAAGAACAGTCGCATCCCCGAGCTGCGCGAACAGCTCAAGGGCCTGAAAGCCGACCTGAAGGCGGTAGGCAAGGAGATAGCGGAGAACAAGAAGGCGCAGAACAAGCTCTTCTCCGCCGATTTCGACAACAAGGTAGCGGCCCAGCAGCGTCTTATCGACTCCAACACCAAGAAGTGGGAGAAGGCGACCGACGCCATCTCCAAGTATTCGGACGCCGAGCTCATGCGCAAGGCGCGGCTCAAAGACTTCAACCGTGAGAACGACCGGCTGTTCTCCGGCCTGAACAAGATTCTCGACCTTGAGGAGAAGTCCGAGAAGCTGAACCGCAGGCAGCTCCAGCAGCTGTCGAAGCTCACGGCCGGCCAGAAGGCGTTGGCCGAGGTGTTCGAAGACACGGGAACCAGCGTCAAACGCCTCAACGCGGCACAGAACGATTCGCGCCGCACGATGGACAAGCAGCGCAAGACCGCCCGCGAACTGACCAGCCTGTTCGACGAGCAGGAGACCCAGATCAACGCGCTTTCCGCCGCGTTCCAGAAGTTCAAGCCCATGGGCATCGACAAGAACCTCGGCAAGGAGCTCAACAATACCTTCGACCAGCTGAAGAAGCTGCGCGACTTCGCATCCCGCAAGCCGATCACCGCCAAAGCCACATTGGATAAGACCCAATGGGACAAAAAATACGCGGAACTGATGTATGACGCGGAGAAGCTGCGCGCCAAACTCGACCGGGAGCATGAGGTCAACGTCCGCGTCAAGGTGTGGGAGGACAACGCCGACAAGCTCGAAGCCCGGTTGGAGAAGCTGCGTCATACGCGCCTCGACATTCCCGTGGACTGGCAGGTCGATCAGGAACGAATCATCGCGTCGATGCGTGAGACCGCCGCCAAGATCAAAGCCAATCCCGAACGTCGTTGGGAGCTTGAAGCCGACCTCGACCTGCAAATGCATCGCGCCGAGGAGAAGCTGAAGAAATTCGAGGACAAGAACGACGAGCTGAAGATGGATTTGGACTTGGAGACCGCGTTGGCCCGAGCCCATCTCGCCTACTTCACCCGCCCCCGCACCATCGACATCTTCGCTAATTTCAAGGGCACTGACCTTGGCAAGATTTTCTCCGGCATGACCAGTGGTGCGACCGGTTTGAAGGGCGTGCAGAACCAGTTCGACAGTCTTGTGAACCTGTTCGACAAGCTCGACAAGGTGGTTCCCAAGTGGTCGATTCTCGGTGCCGGCGTCACCGCGTTGGGTGCCGGACTCCTGAACCTGGGACGCACTGCGGGTGGTGTCGGCGTCAGCCTCGTGTCCATGAGCAAGGCCGCGTTGGCCGCTCCCGCCGCGTTGGCTGGTCTGGCGTCCGCAGGCTACGTGGGCTACCGGGTGTTCGGTGATTTGAAGGAAAAGTTCGATGTCACCAAGACCTCGCTGGCGAACCTGAACAAGGAGTTGGGCGACAACGCTTGGAACGAGTATGGGGATAACCTGTACCGTCTCGCCAACGACGTGGCCCCCTCACTGTCCAAGGGTTTGAACGGTATCGCCGTCGAGGAAGGCAAGGTGCTCAACGGGCTTATCGACGTGGTGCGCCAGTCGAACGAGGCCGACCAACTACCGCGTATCTTCGAGAACACTCGTCTCGCGGTGTCCGAACTGAACCCGGGCTTGCAGTCACTGGCCCGCGCGTTCCTCGGCTTGGGCGACCAGTCCAGCCAGTATCTGCCCCGCATGGCCTCCTACATTTCCGACGTGGCCGAGAAGTGGGCGAACTGGGTGGATACCGCCGAACGTACCGGTCAAGTCTCTAAGGCGATGGAAAAGGCCATCGAACAGGGCGGCTATCTGAAATCGTCCGTGTTCGACCTGATAGGCGTGTTTGAGGGCACGTTGGGTACTCTGGCGAAGACCGAGAACGGTATCCAAGGTTTTTCCGAGGCTTTGGAGAAAGCCAACAAGGCCGTTCACACCATCAAGTTCCAAGAGACTTTGGAGGCTTGGAGCGCTGGTGCGCAGGACGCGCAGGACAAGATGCGCAACGCTTTCAAGGATATTGGCGACGCCGCGTACTCGTTGAAGGACACCACTCGCGCGGTGTTCGGTGACGCGGGCCAGATCGTAGGCGAGGGCATCACTGGGTTGAGTCGCGTGTTGCAGCAGTCCGGTGGTGGAATCCGCGATTTCAGTTCCGGTGTCCGCGACGGGTTCAGCCAGGTGTTTGACGCGGTGGGTGACGCAGGCCCCATGTTCTCCGATTTGGCGAGCATGGTGGGCCAGTTGTCGCGCACGTTCGGCGGCACGTTCGCGTCCGCTTTGCGTACCGTGAGCCCGCTTATCAGCACCATCGCCAAGGGTGCCACCGGCGTGGCCCAAGCGTTCGACTCGTTGCCGGGGCCGGTGAAAAGCATCATCACATTGTGGGCCACGTTCGGTCGTGCGGGCAAGACGGCGTTCGAGTCGTTGAAGACCGGCATGTTGCAGAACATCCAGTCCACGATGCGATACCAGAAGATGCTCAGCGAACTGGGTTTGAGCGCCGAACAGGCGTCCGTGAAAATGGGCACCCTGATTAAGGCGATGAACCAGTTGCGTTCCGGCAATTATGCGGGTATTCTGTCCGGTGCCATCAGCGAGGTCAATTCCCTCGGCATGGCGGCGGAAGCTAACTCGAAGAAGCTGCTCCTTCCGGGGAACGCTGCCAAGGAGACTTCCAAGGACATGGGCGGCTTGGTCGGTGCGAACGGTCAGGCCATCGCCTCCATCCGTTCGGCCGGGGAGCAGGCCGAACAGCAGTCCGGCAGGTTCGGTTCGTTGAAGACCGGCGTGAAGAACCTGTGGGATGCGTTCGGCGGCTGGACGACGGTTGCCGGTCTGGGAATCAGCGCGGGCATCGCCGTCATCGGCAATGCGATATCCGACTACACGACGAAGGCGGAAGCATCCAAGCAGGCGATGGACAAGGTCATCGACGGCATGAAGGGCATCAAGTCCAACGCCAAGGAGGCGGCGGACGCGTTCAACGATTTCAAGTCGGAGACCACGAAACAGTGGGATGACCCGTCGCTCCTGTTCGGCAAGGACGGTGGCGGCGCGGTCACTGAATGGCTCGTCAAGGTCAGCGGCGGCTACACGTCCGCAGCCGACGCGGCCAAACGTCTGGGCATCAATACCAGTACGCTGACCGATGCGGTCAGCGGCAACGAGGCCGGCTACAAGAAGCTCGTCAAACAGTTGGAGGCGCAAAGCAAGGAGACATACAAGGCCAGCGACCAGTACGGCATGATGGTCGAGAAGCAGACCGATGCCGCCATCGCCGCCGACACGCTGTTGCAGGCGTTGAAGAAGCAGCACAAGGAAGGCTTGGAGAAATCCGTCAAGGAGCAGATGAAATATCTGCGTTCCCTCGAACAGATCTCCGATTCCTCCTCCGCGCTGTCCGACAAGCTCAGCTCGCTCGCCACGACGGTCAAGGCGAACGGTCAGGCGTTCAAGGAAAACGGCGAACTGGCTGACGCCAACAACGCCGCCTATGTGCGCACCGACAAGGCGATGAAGGATGTGGCCGCTACCGCGTTGCTGTCCGCCCATCAGCTTCTCTCCTATGGTGAGAAGAACGGTCAGGTGGAGGAGTACACGCAGAAGGCCGCAAACTCCATTTATGAGGCGCGTGAGGCCATCGTGCAGCAGGCTCAGGCCGCTGGCATGAGTGAGGAAGCTGCTGAAAGGTACGCTGATTCGCTTGGTCTGATTCCCTCTGATGTGGGTACCACGATCACCGCTCATTCGGAAATCGCCCAAGATGCGGTGGATAAGCTCGTGCAGGGCATATCCGGTCTGACCGATGGTGAGAAAGAGATCGTTATCCGGCTACGTGAAGCTGGAGTGGTCACCACGTTGGACGGTGTTCTCAGTCTTGTTGAGCAGCTGATGAAAGGCGACTTGTCCGAGAGGGACCTCACATTGCTGTTGAACGCGAAGGGCAATGCTCGCTGGGAGACAGGCGAGGTCAAGGAGAATCTTCTTGCTCTCGGCATGTCCAAGAAAGCCTACAAGTGGCTGTTCTCAGGTGAGGGCAACGCTGAGGAGCGCATGCAGAAGGTCAGGGACGAGCTCGGCTATCTGAACCTGACCGACGAGCAGATACAGTGGATTCTCGACTGTATCGACCACGCTTCCGGCAAGATAAAGGACGTGGAGAAGAATAAGGTTCCCGCCGCCAAGGGCGTCAGCTTCAACATCGACGCCAACGATGATGACGCTCAGGTGAAACTCGCTACTTATCAGTCTCTTGACGGCCAGCCTATCGCACGCGCGAAAGCGTATGTGGATGGCGACAATACGGACGCCAACGAGAAGTTCCAAGAGGTCAGGTTCTATGACGGGTTGACCATCGCCCGCCCGTGGGGTCGTGTTCTTGGAGAGAATGAGCAGGCTCGTCAAGCGTTCAAGGACACGGCAGCGTATGACGGTGTGACCATTTCACGGCCTTGGGGTCGCGTTCAAGGTGAGAACGAGGGTGCACGCAAGGCGTTCCGTGACACCGCATGGTACAACAACATGACTCTCGCCACAGCATGGGGTCGTGTGCAGGGCGACGATGATCCGGTGAAAACAACGTTCCAGTATTGGCGTCGGCAGTCCGGCACTGTTCTTGCCACCAATTATGTGGATATTGTCACTCGTCACAGCAGTGATGGCAAGGTCTCCGCCGCTACCGGTGGTCGTATCTATGGTCCCGGTACTTCCACTTCCGATTCGATTCCGGCGATGCTGTCCAATGGTGAGATGGTGCTTCGTGCCGCAGCTGTCAAGAAGATTGACGCCGTGTATGGCAGGAGTTTCCTGAACACGTTGAACGCGGTCGGCAGTGTGGAGAAAGCCATGCAACCGTCCGCGTTCGCGTTGAACGCTCGCAGGAAGTCTCAGGCGTATGCGACCAGTGGCCGCGTATCCACGGCGAACGGCTCGTGGAATGTCGAAGTCAACCCGGTGATAAAGGTCGAACTTCCCGCGAATACGGGGAACACGACGAACAACACGGTGACTATCAACGGCGTGGAGTCCTCCGACCGGAGGATAGCCGACGCGGTGGAAACCCTTGTCGCTTCCGCCACCCGGAAACGCAACATGCGTCCGCGCTGACCGTCAGAGAACCGTTGCAAGCCAGTTTGTTTCAGCTTGCAACGGTTTCCTCCTGTTTCCTAACATCGTCAAGAAAGGTTTGTCATGGTTGAAGGTGCCGGCAATATCATCGGCGGCGGCTGGCGTTGCTGCGTACAAGCCGATATCGTCTCGCAGAACGCGACACAGGCCGTCATAGGCGTGCACATCATCTACCGTCGCACCGACCCGTCGCGCTGGGTGGCGTCCGATGCCGTGTCCGGTGGCGCTTGGGTCAATGGCGTGAGCACGAGCACGAACACGGTGAACTTCGGCTACCGGTCCTTCAACGGCGACGTGGATTTACACACCCAGCAAGTGACCGTCACGAAGCAGGAGTCCGCGCAGACGTTCTCCTGCCGCGCGTTCCTGAACATCCCATATGGTTTGCCGGGACGGTCGGAAGCGCATGTGAACCTCACGGTTCCCGGCATCACGTATGCGAAACCGAACCCGCCGAAGAACGTATCATGGACGCGGGTCAATGATTCAAGCGTGAAGGCCGCATGGCAGTCGAACTATGATAATGCGGCGCGAAAATATTGGAAGCAGATCTACGCAGACCAGTGCGTCGGCTTGAACGGCGGCACACAAGGCGCGTGGGGTCTGGTCAAGGCGTTGAACTGGGACGCCTTGAACTATTCGTACACGGGGTTGAAGGCGAACGCCCGATACCAGTTCCGTGTCGCGGCCCAGAACCCTGGCGGAGTGTCCGACCATGTGTACTCGGGCTACATCTACACGACGCCGGCCGCCCCCGTGGCGGTGAACGCGGTGAAACTGTCCGAACAGTCCGTGCGCGTGACCGTGGATGCGTCGAAATCGTATGTGCATGGCATCAGACTGCGGCGCAGGGTGAACGGCGGCGAATGGGCCGACATAACCGGAGGCACCCCCGGTGCGACGGCCGAAGGCTGGCTTCCCGACATAAACGGAATCCAGAACGTCACGTGGACCGACACCGCAGCTCCTGCGGGCCAAGTCCAGTACGCGGCGTTAGTGGGAAGACCTGTCTACGGCGATGACAACTCCAAGACCACGCTCTTCTCCGACTGGACGTACAGCAACACTATCCAGACGGCCGTGGCCCCTTCCGCGCCGACGATTCTGAACCCGACGCAGAACGGCGCGTATGTTGTCAATCAGCCGATGACGGTCGCTTGGAAACCGAATCATCCTGACGGTTCCGCCCAATCCGCCGCGCAGGTGGAGGTCACCGACCCCTCGGACGTTACGGTCATCGAAGAGCAGACCACGAACACCAGTTATCAGCGCACGCCCAAAAGCTGCGGCTCGTATAGGATTCGCGTGCGCACCAAGGGCATCCACGCCGACTGGGGCGCATGGTCGAACTACGTGACCTTCACGGTCGCGAAATATCCGAACATCAGCATCAACAAGCCTTCCGGCACCATTACGGCGACACCGTTCACCGTGGCGTGGACCGTGGCGGACGATACGGGCGTCAGCTCGCAGACGCTCATCATCCAGTCGGACGGCGTGGAGAAATACCGGAAGACGATGGACGGTTCCACGCGAAGCCTGAGCATCGGCGCAAGCCAGTATCTGCCGAACAACAATTCGACGTTGACCATCACGCTCGTGGTGCGCGGCGGTTCCGGCTTGGAATCCAGCACGAGCGTCGTGAGGGACGTGGACTGGCCGGACCCGGCCGAGCCGATGGCCGCGATAGAGTCGAACAATGATTACGCGGCGTTGGTCATCGTGTCGTTCGGCGTGCCGGAGGAAGGCCAGTCGGAGACGGTCAGCGCATCCGTCATCCGTGTCATGCCTGACGGTTCGGAGGTGCTTATCGCCTCGAACCTGTTGGACCAGCAGTTGGCCGTGGACCCCATTCCCCCGTTGAACACCGACTTCCATTACAGGGTGGTCGCGTATTCGGCTATGGGCACGACCATCGCACGCATGGTGGACGCGCGCATCGAATCCGGGTTCGGAGTGTTGAACTTCGGCACGGATGCGGGTCAGACGTTATTGCTCGGCTATAACAACACGGTGTCTCATAAGCGTTCCCATTCGACCAGCGAGTTTCATTTCGCGCGGGGCGACGGGGCGAATGCTCTGCCTTCCAGCTACGAATTGGACCAGTTGGATTCCACGGTGAGCGTCACCGGCGTATGGGAGTGGGACCAAGCGTTGTGGCTGCGGATACTCTCGTTGGCTGACGGATACCCTTACGCATGGTATCGGGAGCCTTCCGGCCTGCGTGTCTACGTGAAGGCGGAACAGTCCGTGAGCGTTGACATCGCGGACAAGAAGAACATCAGCTATTCCGCCGACCTGACCCAATTGACATGGGAGGAGCCCGTCCTATGAGTGATTGGAGCAAGCCTTTCAAGGTCGCCTACCGTGTGATGCGAGTCAACAGGAACACGGGTTTGGAGACCGGACGGTTGGATTGGGTGATATCCGGGGGCAGCATCGAACGCAACCAGGACACCAATATCTGCGAATCCGGTTCCCTGACCGTGGAGGGGGCGACCGACCTGGGCACCGACCGGCTACGGATATGGGCCGACTGCACGTGGCATGACGGTTCCACGGCAAGTGTGCCGTTGGGCACGTTCCTTCCCAACATCCCCAAGCGCAGCGTGAACGGCAAGGAATCTTCCAGCCAACTGGATTTGTACGGGCTGCTGCAAGAAGTCGATGACGACATGTTCGAGTCGCCGATAACGATAGGCAAGGGCAAGAAGGCCGTGACCGCCGCCGCCGACATCCTCAAGGGATGCGGGCTTCAGGTCGCGGCCTACAATCCCGGCAATTACACGCTGAAGGATAATTGGACGTTCGGTTTGAGGTCCGATAAGGACAAGGACAAGGGCAGCACCAAGCTTGACGCGGTGAACGATCTCTTGGATTTGGCCGGATACTCCAGTGCGAGAACCGACGAGTACGGGCGCGTCATATTGGAGAAGTATGTGGAGCCGGGCAAACGCCAGCCGAAATGGACGTTTCAGGAGGGTGCGAACGCCACGTTCCTCACCACCATGACCGACGAACGCGACCTGCGTGAGGTGGCGAACGTGGTGAAGGTCACCTACTACAACACGGACAAGGAATACGTTTCGACCGCGATTGACGATGACCCGGCTTCGGAGTTCAGCACTGTCAGCCGTGGCCGCAGGGTGGCTCACGCCTACGAGTATTCCAGCATCCCCGACGAGGTGACTACCGACGAGCAAGGCAGGAAACTCGCCTCGGACAAGGCGTTGGAACTGCTACGCACCGAACAATCCGTGATTCACAGGGTCACGTTCACGCACGTGTACGCTCCTTTGAATCTGACCGACGTGGTGGACTTGGAGTATCCGACCGGCTCGGTTTCCGGCAGGTTTGCGATACGCGCGCAGAATATCACTTTGGAGGCCGGTATTCCCATCGAATGCGAGGCCCGTACCTTCCAGCGTCCAAGCGAACCAACAACAGTGAAGGCATAAATGCAGTCGAACCTGATAAGGGCCGGCAATCGTCTGGCCGAAATCATGCCCTCCCAAGTGGGGGCGGAAGCCACCATCACGCGCATCGGCACCATCAACACGGTGTACGACACAGGAGGGTATTGGACCGCTGACGTGGATATGAGCGGCGGCACGCTCATGGGATTGCAGATGACCACGGATTGTGTGGGAGCCCGAGCCGGTGACAGGTGCGTGGTGGAAACCTACGCGAAAGTCGCCATCGTCACCGGCATCCTTGCGCGTCCGGGGTGCGGATGCTCCCCCTTGTTTGAGTGGTCGAGCACGTGGAGTGGTACCCCTGGGACTGAGCCTGAGAGTGGTTATCTTGAGAAGACTGCGACTGTTACTTGCGGGGGGCTTATCCTGTGCGAGGTTGCGGCCGCGATCAGCGGTACCGGCGAATACAGTATGGCGTTCGACTTCTTGGACGCGAACGGTGAGCGTAAAGCGTATTGGTGTTCCACGTCGCCGCAGAAGAACGGCGGCACGTTGAGGTGGGTTGCTTCCGGTTCTGTGCGGTTGCCTTACGGCTCGTACACGGTGAAGCTCACGACGTTTCATTGGGGCACGGTTTCCATTGTCGGCAATGATTCGTCTGGTAATAGTCTGCGTTGGCGTGACGCATCGTTAGGGGTTGAAGGTGTTTCGCGTTATGCGCGGTTGCGTATGGCGTGAAGTGGACGTGTCCCGCCTTGCCGTTTGTTGTAAGCATAATACGTAACGCCTGACGATAGTCAGTTGACTTAGCCTCACACCATATCGTGTGGGGCTTTCCCATATTCGAAAGGACACTGAATGTCCCCTTTTCATGACCTGTTTTCAAGCGCCGAGTTTTGGAGCGCGTTGATTCTCGCGCTCCTCGGCGGTGGCGGCATCGGCGGACTGGTCGGCGCGTGGTCGAACAGCAGGAAAACCGAGGCCGATATCGACGGCATCACCGCCGACGCGGCCGACAAGGCCGTGAAGATTCTCACGGAAAGCATCATCGACCCGTTGCGTGAGCAGGTCGCTTTTCAGGAGACCCAAATCCAGCATTTGGAGGAGGTGCAACGCAAGTATTTCAAGATCGTGGCCTATGTGCGTGGCCTGTTCCATTGGCTGCAATCGTTCTGCGAAGTGACGGAACCCGAGTTTTTGAAACGTCATCCCAAGCCATCGCTGCCGGACGAGCTTCGCCCGGACGTGGCCCCCGAAACAATCGAATCCAATAAGGAGGAACAGTAATGACCCAAATCCATATTTCCATTAGGAAGCCGAAGACGGGCGGCTTGGACCCTGTGACCGGTACGCTGCGGTTCCGCCCGGTGCGTCGTCATTTCGACGCGGCGAAGAATCTTATTATCGCGGCCTCGTTCGACGCGGACCTGTCCGAAACGGGTGAGCTGACGGTTGACCTGCTGCCCACGACTAGCGCGTTTGTTTGGCAGGTCATCGAGTTGGCGGACACGCCGCAGGCGTACACGCGCTACGTCGAGGTGCCGAACTCCACCCACGTGGTCGCATACGCGGACCTCGTGGAAGTGGACGCCGGCACGTTCGTCCCGAAGGATATGGCCGGCTCCCAACTGTTGAAGGTTCGCCACGCTTCCACCCAGTCGGAGGCGGAGACACTTTCCGCACAATACCCGGACGAGCTGGTGTTCTTCGACGAAACCGCCACGACCGCGAAGGCCGCTGCGGCCTTGAGCACGCTGGAGTCCATCACGGCCGAAGCGCAGACGAACGCCGCTTTGGCGAAGAACGCCATGCTGAGCGCCCAGTCCTCCGCGGATTCCGCGACCGCCACCCAGTCCGATCTGGATGTCCTCGCGTCGAATGCCAGTATGGCGGCGGCTTCCGTCGCCAATGATTCGCAGACCGTGGCCGATACCGCCAACGCGGTTGCGGCGAAGGGCGAATCGGCTATCGCCACCATCGATTCGACGGTGCAGGCGGTCAAGGACAAGGCGGATGCTGCGGCTTCCGAACTGCCCTCCACCGGCACCACCGAAGGCACCACGGGGGGAACCGGCAAGGACTCCGCCGGGGAGACGCCAGCCGGAACCGTGTCGGAGGAGCCCGCAGCCAAGGCCACTGTGAAGGGGGCCTGATCATGCCAGCCTTTTACGCCGGCAAACGTGTCGGCAAACCATTATTGAACGGCCACACGTACAACGCCCTATTCAACGGCAAACTCGTATGGCCGCTGGACAAGGACACGGTGGTCTCCATCGAGATCACGGATGATAAGGGCAAGCCGCTGCCCAAGTCGCTGGCCATGTCCGGCACTTTGAAACTGGGGGCGAAGGCCACGTATGCGGACGGTCATGTTGGCGACCTGCTGACCACCAAGAACGTGACGTTCACAAGCCGGGACACTTCCACCGCCACGGTTTCGGGCAACACGCTCACGTGGAGGCATGGCGGCACGATTCTCGTCACGGCCACTGTCAACGGTTTCACCAGCGCCGCCGTGTCCATCAGCGCGGCCTACGCGCCCGAGTCCATCAAGGTCACGGACGATTCCGGCAAACCCATCGACAACATCACCCTGCGTGTGGGCGAGAGCAAGAACCTCAAGGTGACGATCCTGCCCGATGCGGCATCGCAGGAGTTCGCGGCCAGCGCCGCCAGGCCGGATATCGCCGTGGTTGGCGACGCGAAACCGACCGGCATCACCGTGTCGCCGGAATCGTTGACATTGAGGGTGGGCGAAACCGCCAGCCTGAACGTCAACATCCTGCCGGATTACGCGCCGCAGGAGTACACGGCAGATATCACGGACAAGACCATCGCAACCATCAAGCAGTAACCATTAAGGATGTAATAAAAGGAGGCCAATATGGGCGCAATATCAATCACAGGTAAGAGCAGGGGTGCCACGAGTCTGAAACTGACCGCAGGCAAGATCACGAAAACCGTGCCGATTACCGTATTATCCCGTAACCTGCTGTCCTACGGTCCCGCCGAGGGCAACGGGTTGACCGCCACCGTCAACACTGACGGGTCACTGCATGTCACCGGCACCGCCACCGGTCAATGGCGTGGCCTGTCGTGGACGTTCCCATGCCCGGTACAGGGCACCGTGAAACTCAGCGGCACTGGTATCGCCGGGTTGACCACCAGCGTCAAATTCCTCGACGCTGGTGGACACCAGCTAGAAGGTCAGGCCACCTCGAACGGCAATGCCGTTGCAATCCCTGCCGGCACCGTCAGCCTGCGCTTCGAAATCCTGAGTACTGAGACCACGCCCACCGCGAAGGACGGCGACATCCGAGCCCAACTCGAATCCGGCACTACCGCGCACGAGTGGATGCGACCCGACAACACGAGCCTTAGGGGGGGGGGCAGTGAACTAGCGAACCTGTATCCGCGTGTCACAGGCCTGCCTACGACAGTGGGTGCCAACCCGGGGATCACGGTCACGGAAACGACACCGGGCACGTACCGTTTCAAAGGCTCCACCACGACAGAGGCCGGCTCGTGGAATAACTTGACCAGTGTGGTGCATGTGGATGCGGGAACGTACACGATGGACGCCACGGAATGGCCGTTCGACGGTAACTCATGGCTGCTCGGCATGCAAGCCTCCGTCACGCCCGATGACGGAAGCGGCCGCCAAGATGCGTTCGGCCCCACTAACTATGGGCCGAAACCCTTGAAGGCCGGCACCCTCGAATGCAACATTTTCGTCAACACCACGGGCGAGGTCGATAAGACGTTCACTCCCCGCCTGTACAAGATCGACTGATTCTAGCCCCACACCATACCGTGTGGGGCTTTTCCATTGACGGCCCCGAGTGGGCCGTGACAATCCTGACCCACGACCGTGGGCCACAAACAACAATCCATCCCGAGAAAGGGGGAAACATTGGTCAATAACAAGGACAAGCCGTTGTGGAAGCGTCTGCTCGCCAAGGGTATGGCGTTGTCCGCCGCCATCTGCATGATGCTGCTTCCGGCGACCGCGCACGCGGACATGCAAGGCGTGGACATGAGCAACTGGCAGTGCGGCGTAGACGTGTACAACATGCAGGCCGATTTCATCGTGGTCGGCACCACATGGGGCACCGGGCAAGTCAACAACAACTGCCTCGTGTCCGGCGTCAACACCGACGCCAACCGCATGATCGCCCAAGCGCAGGCATCCGGCAAGAAATTCGGCCTCTACCATTACGCCATGGGCGGCAACCCGGAAGCCGAAGCCCAATTCTTCTATCGCAACACGTCGAACTATTGGCGTCACGGCATCGTGGCGCTCGACTGGGAGATGGACGACAACCCCGCATGGGGCGATTGGGACTGGGTACGCCGCTTCATGGCGGAATGCGAACGGTTGTCGGGTGGTGTGCGCCCATTGCTATACACCGGCCCGGTCGCCGGCACCATCCCGCAGGACATCCGCGACCGATACGGTTTGTGGATCGCCCAATACGCGAACATGAGCCCGACCGGCTATCAGGCCAATCCGTGGATGATAGGCGCATACGGCGAGGCCATGCGCCAATACAGCGGCACCGGTGTCGTCAACACGTGGAGTCCCATCGACCTCAACCTGTTCCGTGGCGACGCATGGCAGTGGGACCTGTACGCCAACCCCGCCGGCGGCTCCACGCCCCCGGCCACACCGGCCGCGCCCGCACAGCCGAACACTCCCCCGGCCGACACCAACACGGGTGGCATCAGCCACGTCATGCAGTGGGGAGAAACCATCTGGGGACTCGCCGTCGCCTATGATGCTTGGCCCCTGTCCGCGTGGCACACGCCAAGCGGTGACATCAACCGCTACTACGTGGGCGACGTTGTAACCTACGGCGGCGGCTCCACAACCGCGCCGTCCCATGGAGTCTCCAAGGTTCTTCAATGGGGCGACACCGTATGGGAGTTCGCCACCTCCCACGGCTACAACGTCAGCCAATGCACCGTACCCTCCGGCAACATCAACGTCTACTATGTGGGCGACGTGGTGACCTGCCGCTAAAACCAACCGATGCCGCCATTACTCCCGATGGCGGCATCACCACTATTTTTTTGATCGGAGCAAAACATGACCGACAACACGCCGGACACCCAACTCGAAGAAATCACGGAAACCGGCACGCCCAATATTCCCGACCATACGGCCACGCCGTACACTCCCGTATTCAATGACACGGTGCGCACCGTCATCTACGTGGTCACGCTCGTCGCCTCGGTCATCGGACTCGGGTTCATGAGCTTCGGCCCCCCCGGAATCGGCGGTTTCATCAGTACCGCCGCAGGCATCATCGCCGCAGGATTCGGAGTCGCATACAACCCGGTACGCATGGCCGGCAAGTAGTCGCAGCGAATAAATACCACCGCCCCTCCCCCAGCAGTAACGCTGGACGGAGGGGCGGTTTTCGCGTATTTACGCTTTCATGGGCGGAAGATTGAAATACAATCGGGCGATTCGCTCAGCTTCGCGGTTCTCCCTCTCATTACCAAGCAACAGAAGCCAGATGGCATTCTTCCCCGCTAGAGGAATCGGAGCCTTTAGCTGCTTTATACAGCCCTGCTCTTGTAAAAACTTTGCACCACGGCTCAGTCGGTTTCGCGCTGTCCGTGTGCGGGCCATTGTTGTTTCTGCGGCAGTGTCTAAATCATGTTCCTTGGAGGCGATGACCATGCCCATACCCTCTATCATCTTGTCCCAACCCTCCCAATAACACCAGTAGGCACGGTCTTGATATACGACGGCGTTCACATCCTCTTTGTCGATTACCTTCGAGGCCATGTAGGTCATCATCGACAAAGCCAGTAGGTCTAGCGTCTGCTTGCCGTTTTCATCAGTCTTGGAGAATTTGCCTTGGCTTGCAAGAGCATATACGCGATCTACATTGCGGTAGCCCATCTGTTCCGTCATCTTTCCTCCACGCCCTCGACTAAACTTGGGAGTGGAACTCTTGCTAGGGTTTCGTTTTTCAACCCTGTGGAGTCTTCACCTCCATAGGGTTTTTTATTCACACTCACATGATAACAGATAGTCACACCATAATGGGAATAGTGAGTCATAGTCAACGCTGATTATTGCTCACACCGACATGTGAACATACATAAATAGATACTAAAAGGCTTACATGAATATTTATACAAAAACCGATTTTGATTTTTCGAGCGAATCACCGTCGATTCCGCCACGCCGAAACCGTCCCGCAGCCCAATCCGAAGATTTGTTGGAGAATGTTGGAGAACGACATTCCTAGACGCCGGAAATCTTATCCCGAGATACGACGAGACCCCTTGCAAACATTGGCGTTCGCAAGGGGTCTCAATGTCTAATCAGCGGGCGTTTCAGCACACCTTCCACATCCAGTTGTGCGGGTCCTCGACTTCGCCGAGCTGGATGCCGAGCAGCTCGTCGCGCAGTTCGCAGGTGAGCTTGCCGGAGCCGCCGTCGGCGACGGTGACGTCGAACTTCTCGGACTTGAAGCGACCGATCGGGGTGATGATGGCGGCGGTACCGCAAGCGAACACCTCGGTGACTTCACCGGACTTGATGTCCTCGAGCAGCTGGTCGAGGGCGATCATGGTCTCGACCACGTCGTGGCCCTTGTCCTGCAGCAGCTGAATCAGAGAGCGACGGGTCACGCCCGGCAGAATGTTGCCGGTCAGGGACGGGGTCTCCACGTGGCCATCCTTGTGCACGGCCATCATGTTCATGCCACCGAGCTCTTCAAGGTAGGTCTTGGTGGCGGCGTCCACAAAGCACACCTGCTCGCAGCCATTCTCAACACCCTTGTACTCGCCGAGCAGGGAGGCGGCGTAGTTGCCGCCGCACTTGGCGAAACCAGTGCCGCCAGGGCCGGTGCGGAACCACTTGTCTTCAACCCAGATGCTCACCGGCTTGACGCCGCCCGGGAAGTACGGGCCGGACGGAGAGGCGATTACGCAGTAGTCGACCTCCTGCGGGGCGCGCACGCCGAGGAACGGCTCGGAAGCGAACATGAACGGACGCATGTACAGCGTGTACTCGCGGCGGGACGGCACCCAGTTGGCGTCGCGCTTGACCAGCGCGGCCACGGAACCGAGGAAGTCGTCAATCGGCAGCTCAGGCAGGTACAGACGCTTGGCGGAGTTCTGGAAACGCTCGGCGTTCGCATCCGGGCGGAACAGCCAGGTGGAGCCGTCGGCATGACGGTAAGCCTTGAGGCCCTCGAAGCACTCCTGTGCGTAGTGCAGCACGGAAGCACCCGGGTCCATCTTGAGCGGTGCGTACGGTTCGACGCGGCGGTCGGACCAGCCTTCGCCCTTGGTCCAAGTCATGTGGGTCATGTTGTCGGAGAACACCTGGCCGAAAGCCGGCTTGTCGATGAGGGACTGGCGCTTCTCATCGGATGCGGGGTTGTCGTTCGGCAGTACGGTGAACGGTTCGGTGAGCTTGTCGAGTGCTGCCGGATCGTGGTGCGTGTTTTCAGTCATCACTAGCTACTTCTTCTTGACTTTGGCGGCCCGAAAGCCACCATATGGGGTGTGTGCTGTGCGCTTGTGGCGCGAACTCTGTTGCATACTTTTGCACACCCATGTGTTACTCGTGTGGCAGAGTTCACATGGTGAAAAACGAAGAAGCCCACACCGTTCTCAACGGCTGCGGGCTTCCACGTTTCAGTTATGTTCTGAATTGTTCGCTATCGAAGCGACCGACTCACTTGGCGTCGGCGGCCGGAGCAGCAGCGGCGTCAGCCGGGGCGGCAGCAGCTTCCGGAGCGGCGGTGGACTCGGTGGCATCCTCCGGCACCTCGACGGTGACGACGGACTCTTCCGGATCCTCGACGTCCAGCTCGACGCCCTCAGGCAGGACGACATCCTTGGCGAACACCTTGGTGCCGTCGGTCAGGCCTTCGACGCTGACCACGATCTTCTCGGGCAGGTTGGTGACGTCGGCACGGACCTTGAGCTCCTGGATGTCGACGAACGCCACGGCAGCACCCTTCGGGGTGCCTTCCACGAACACCGGCACCTCGACGTCGATCTTCTCGCCGGCCTTGACCTCGAGGAAGTCGATGTGCTCGATGATGCGCTTGACCGGGTTCTTCTGCACGTCCTTGACGACGGCCATCTTGGTGTTGCCGTCGAAGGCGATGGTGAACAGGGCGTTGGTGTGACGCAGGGCCAGAGTGGTCTCGCGCATCGGCAAGGTCACGAAGGCGGGCTCTTCGCCGCCGGCGTAGATGGTGGCCGGAATCTTGTTGGCAACGCGCAGACGACGAGCAACGCCCTTGCCGAACTCGGAACGGGCCTCGCCCTCAAGCTTAATGGTGGTAGCCATAATGGATACTCCTTGTATCTTCGTTTCGTACTGTCTCGCTCAGACGCCACGACGCGCCGAAAGACACCCTACAAGGAGTGAAATACGCCGAGTCGATAACGGAATCTGTGTCATGTGTCAGCATGCACACTTCCCTCGCCAAAGCAACAATTGTCAAGTATACGCCAACCCCGGACTTTGCGTAATGATGCTTCGATGACACTGCATATAGGCCGTCCCAGCTACGTCAACGTACGGTTTCCGCGAAATAATCCCTAACTTTGTGAAGAACGTACGCTTACCCGTTCTCATCATACGGTTTTCACGAAATCGTTCGCCATTTCGTGAAAAACGTACGCTCAGCGACACTCAGTGTACGGTCTTTCACGAAGTTGGGGATGATTTCGATAATAACGTACGATGGTGAGTACCATATCGGGAGGTTGATATGACTCGTTCGGACGACGTCATCAATGAGGATGGCCATGACGTCATCGCCGCACACACTCGCGTTGTCAGGGGCATGGCTGCGGCACTTGCCGCGATAGCCGCCACAGGAGCCGGCGTCACAGCCGCGGCCGCCAACGTCATGTTCATGTTCGCGCTGGACACCAAGGCCAAACGTTCGATGTTCAACATGCCGCACGAGGAGACGCCGAAAGGCATCGAATTCGACATGTCCGAGCAGCTTGAGGCCGGCCGGTGGTTCGAGGAGGCCAAGCAATCGGTCACGCTGCGCAGCCATGATGGATGGAAACTCCACGGCTGGCTGTTGGACCCGGATTGTTCCGACCCACAGCCGCATCTATACGCGATCTGCTGCCATGGCTATACCGGAGAGCCCGCGGAAATGGCCAAATGGGCGCATCGCTATGCGCAACTCGGTTTTACGGTCCTGCTACCCGCGCAGCGCGCCCATGAATTGAGCGAAGGGCGCTACGTGGGTATGGGATTGCTGGAAAGCGACGATCTGTTGGGCTGGGTTTCGCTGATCACCGCAGCTGATCCGGATGCACGCATTCTGCTGCATGGCAATTCGATGGGCGCCGCCACGGTGATGATGGCGGCCGGCGATGCGCGACTCCCCCGCAACGTCGTCGCCGCGATTTCCGATTGCGGATACAGTTCCGTGGTCTCGCAGTTTACGGATAATGCCGAGGCGATGTTCCATTTGCCGCACTCGTTGGCCGTGCTGCTGGTCAAAGTGGCCAGTCATGTGTCTAAACGCAAGGCTGGATACCGGTTTGAGGACGCCTCCTGTGTGAAGGCATTACGGCACGCGACTATTCCGATGATGTTCATTCATGGCGGAGCGGATACTTTTGTCAATCCGAAGTATCTGGACATCAATTACAACGCCTGCGCCAGCATCGACCGCGAGAAGCTGCTGATTCCCGGCGCCGACCACACGATGAGCGCCAGCACCGATCCGGACCGCTATTGGCGTCGCGTTAACAGCTTTGTTAAGCGGGTGTTTGGGCTGTAGTAGATATAGAGCTTGGCTCCCCTCTGTGAGGGGAGCCAAGAATGGTTACGCGAGCAGTTCCTTGACGGCGGCGATGACGGACTGCAGACTCTTCTTCGCGTCACCGAACAGCATCTGGGTGTTGTCCTCGAAGTAGAGCTCGTTCTGGATACCGGCGTAGCCCATGCCGCGGCCACGCTTCATGACCACGACGTTCTGGGACTTGTCGACGTCGAGAATCGGCATGCCGGAGACCGGGGTGCCGGGGCGACGAGCGGCCGGGTTGGTCACGTCGTTGGCGCCGACGACCAGAGCCACGTTGGCCTGCGGGAACTGCGGGTTGATCTCATCGAGATCCACGAGTTCCTCGTAGGGTACGTTGGCCTCGGCCAGCAGCACGTTCATGTGACCAGGCATACGGCCTGCGACCGGGTGAATGGCGTAGGAGACTTCCACGCCGTGGCCCTTGAGCAGTTCGCCGAGGTCAGCGAGCTCGCGCTGGGCCTGAGCCTGAGCCAGACCGAAGCCGGGCACGAAGATGACCTTCTGCGCGTAGACGAGCTGAACGGCCAGATCGTCCGGCGTGGTCTCCTTCATGGTGCCTTCCGGACCGTCGCCAGCAGCGGCGGCGTCAGCACCACCGCCGAAGCCACCGGCCAAGACGGAGAGCAGCGGGCGGTTCATGGCCTGAGCCATGAGGATGGACAGGGTCACACCTGCGGAACCGACGAGTGCGCCGGCCACGATCAGGGCAACGTTGTCAATCGCCAGACCGGACATAGCCACAGCCGTACCGGTGCAGGCGTTGAGCACAGAGATGACGACGGGCATATCGGCGCCGCCGATTGGAATCACGAAGACCAAGCCGTAGCACAGGGCGAACACGGTGGTCAGAATCGACCACAGCAGACGCTGTTCGGGCTGGACGCACAGCATGACCAGCGAGGCGACAGATAGCACGGCGAACAGAATGTTCCATACGCCCTTGCCCGGCAGGTTCAGCTTCTTGACCCACTTGATGCCCTGTAGCTTGCCGGCAGCGATGAGCGAGCCGGTGAAGGTCACAGAACCGATGAGAATACCGAGACCAGCGGTGATGAGCACCACGATGTCCGGGGTGCCTTCCTTGGTCAGGATGTCGTTCAGGGCCACGAGTGCGGCAGCGCCACCACCCACGGTGTTGAACACGGAGACCAGCTGCGGCATGTCGGTCATCTTCACCTTCTTGGCGGAGACGACACCGGCCACGGCACCGATCAGGATGCCGACGACCAGCACCACCACGGCGACAATGTTCACGAAGCCCTTGGCGAAGAGCACGATGAACGCCATGAGCACGGCCACGACCATGCCGAACGCGGAGATCTGGTTACCCTTGCGGGCGGTCTTCGGAGAGTTCATGAAGTGCAGGCCGACCACGAACAGGACGGCGGAGAACAGGTAGACGAACCATGCGACGATGTCGATGACGCCAACGGTTGCGGAGGTCATTACTTCGACTCCCCCTTCTTCTCGTTCTTGCTGGACTTGAACATCTCAAGCATGCGGTCGGTGACCACGTAGCCACCAACGACGTTCATGGTGCCCAGCACAGCGGCCAGGAAGATGAACACGTAGGCCAGCGGGCTATTGGCTTCGGCTGCCACGATCACAACGCCGACGATGACGATGCCATGGATGGAGTTCGCGCCGGACATAAGCGGCGTGTGCAGGGTGGCGGGCACCTTGCCGATGACCTCGATGCCGATGAGCAGCGCGAGGACGAACAGGGTAATGGAAACGACGAGAGTAGGCATGGTATTCCTTCTTCCTTACTTCTCGGACTTCTCGGCATCGGCAGCAGCTGCCGGGGCGGCGGCGCGGCCGGCAACCACCAGCGCGTCGTCAAGTTCTTCGGTGAGATCCTGGCCGAGCTTGCCGTCACGCACGAAGTGCACGAGGATGTCGGCCACATTGCGCGAAAGCAGGTTGGATGCGGTGGTGGCGACGCCGGAGGCCAGGTAGGGAGCGCCAATCAGCTTGACACCGCCCTCGGTGACCTGCTCGCCGACGGCGGAGCCCTCGACGTTGCCGCCGAGGTCGGATGCTGCGCAGTCCACGACCACGGCACCACGCTTGAGACCCTTGACGCCGGCTGCGGTGAGCAGCACCGGGGGCTTGCGGCCCGGGACCTTGGCGGTGGTGATGATGATGTCAAAGCCGGCGGCCTTCTCATCGACGGCAGCCTGCTGCTGAGCCTGCTCTTCGGCGCTCAGCGCGCGGGCATAACCGCCCTCGCCCTGGCCCTTGGAGAAGTCAAGTCCCAGATCAAGGAACTTCGCGCCGAGGGACTCGACCTCGCCCTGGGAGGCGGGACGCACGTCGTACGCGGTGACGACCGCGCCTAGACGCTTCAGCGTACCAATGGCCTGCAGGCCGGCGATGCCGGCACCGAGCACCAGCGCCTTAGCCGGGCGAATTGTGCCGGCGGCGGTGGTCATCATCGGCAGGAAGGAACCGTAAGCATCGGCGGCGGTGATGGCTGCCTTGTAGCCCATCACGGAGTTCTGAGAGGTCATCTCATCCATGGACTGGGCGCTGGAAAGCTTACGGGGTAGCTTTTCGATGGCGATGCCCACCAGACCGGCCTTCTCGAGCGCGGCCACGTAATCGGCATCGGTGAAGGAGCCGAGCATGCCAATGACCCACTGGCCGGCCTTGAGCTTGGCTACGGTCTCGGCGGACGGTCGGTCCACAAAACCGAGCGCGTCGGCTTCGGCGAGCACCTCGTCGCGGCTGGTCACCTTCGCACCGGCCTTTTCGTAATCCTCATCGGTGTATTCGGCGGCAATGCCGGCACCGGCCTCAATAATCGAGGAGACTCCGCTCCTCTTCAGCCGGGTGACGATATCCGGCGTCAGCGCGACGCGGGATTCCGTTTCGGACGTTTCGTTCAAAACGCCGAACACCACGGTGGCTTCTGGGTTTTGCGCCATGAGAGCCCTTTCTTGTTCTACTTCAAAATGGACATGGTTATCCGCATAGAAAGTGTAGTCGGAAGGTAAAGACCATGACTTGAGATTCCGCCAATCGAAACAGAAACGAACCCGAAATTAGTGAGAAATACGAATGTGTCCATGTGCATTGCGGATGAATTGCTCGGAAGTCGTCCAACAATCACCCGGCATCGATCAGCAACCAACCGCTCAGTAATTATCGACAATCACCGTTTCGTAGCTCACGGTTACTCAACAATATCGGGACCTGTGCAACATTTTGCCACGAACTCCCCTAACCCGCCAGAATCCTACGGTTGCGTAAGGTGACGAGTTCGGTTTGGGTGATTACAATTTGAACTTTGAGAAGCGTTCGCCTCATGGCTGGACGACACTGAAAGGTTTACAGGAGCAAGACTTGTCGGTTATCAATTCCTTCACGCAGCACACGATCGATCTCACCCGCAAGGCGCTCAGGTTGGGATCCGACTTCGTCCACCCGGTCCACGACGACACCCCGGACGAGCCCGATTACCTGTCCAACGCCGACGTGCCGGTCGAGACCAATATCGCTTTGCCTCACAGCGACGATTGGGACGACGGCCACCTGACCGTCACCGACATCGACCCCGACACCGGCCTGCTCACCACCTCCACCGAAGGCAATCCGCCGCTGGATGACGGCACGTCCATCTACGACCTGTATGCGGACCGCGCCGAACGTATGGGCGATGAGCCGCTGTACACCTACAAGTCCGGCAACGATTGGCTGACCGTCACCGCCAACGAGTTCCTGGCTGACGTGCGTGCCGTGGCCAAGGGCCTGATTCATTACGGCCTGAAGAAGGGCGATGCCGTGGCATTCATGTGCCGGACTTCCTACGACTGGGACCTGACCGACGCGGCGATCATGGCGTGCGGCGGCGTGCTCGCCACCATCTACGACACCGATTCCGCCGAGCAGATTCGCAATATCGTCAACAACTCCGATGCCCGACTGCTGATCGTGCAGGACACGGACATGCGTAAGAAGGCGGATGGGTCCGTCGAAGAATGCCCGTCCCTGGAGCACATCATCACCATCGAGACCGGTGGCTTGGACGAAATCAAGGCCTACGGCACCACGGTCTCGGACGAGGAGCTGGACGAGCGCATCGATTCGGTCAAGAAGACCGACCTGTGCTCCATCGTGTACACCTCCGGTTCCACGGCCGCGCCGAAAGGCGTGGAGATGACCCACGAGCACTACTGCCAAACCGCGCTGAATCTGCCGGCCTACATGCCCGATCTGCTGCACGACAAGAGGAACACCATCCTGCTGTTCCTGCCGCAGGCCCATTCCTTCGCCCGCGCCATCAACTACATCGTCGTCTCCTCGAACGTCCGCATCTACATCGCCACCGGCATCAAGACGCTGATCAGCGATCTGCAGGTGGCCAAGCCCACTCTCATGATCGTGGTGCCGCGCGTGCTGGAGAAGGTGTACAACGCCGCGTCCCAGAAGGCCGGCCACGGCCCCAAGGGCGTGGTGTTCGCCTCCGCCGTGGTGGCTGCGCAGAACTATATGAAGGAAGTCTCCGCCAATGGCAAGGCAGGTGCACTGACCCGCACTCGCCGCGCTGCCTTCGATCCGATTGTCTACTCTTCGCTGCGCGAAGTGCTCGGCGGTCGCGCCAAGTGGATTGTGGCCGGCGGTGCCCCGCTTGACCCGGAACTGCTGGCTTTCTTCCGTGGCGCGGGTGTGCCTGTATACGAGGGCTATGGTCTGACCGAGACCACCGCACCGTGCGCGTTCAACCCGCTGGGCACGCCGTTCCACGCCGGTTCGGTGGGCATCGCCTTCCCCGGATTCTCCCTGCGCATCGCCGAGGACGGCGAAATTCAGGTCAAGGGTCGTGCCGTGTTCCCGCGCTATCACAAGAACGACGAGGCCACTGAGCTGTCGTTCACCGAAGATGGCTGGTATGCCACCGGCGATCTGGGCCGCATCGACAACGACGGGTTCCTGTACATCACCGGGCGCAAGAAGGACCTGATCATCACCGCCGGCGGCAAGAACGTCTCCCCCGGCCCGATCGAGGAGGTCATCCAGCGTTGCGAGATCGTCTCCCAGGCGTTGGTGCTGGGCGACAAACGCCCGTTCATCTCCGCCCTGGTGACGTTGGACGAGAAGTCGTTGCGCCCGTGGCTCGCCGCCAAGGGTCTGGACGAGAACATGTCCCTCGAGGACGCGGCAAGGAACGCCGCCGTGCGCGCCGAAGTGCAGCAGTGGGTCGATCGGGCCAACGAGGGCGTCTCCCGCGCCGAATCCGTACGCAAGTTCATCATCCTGCCCGAGGAGTTCACCCAGGAGAACGGTCTGATGACCGCCTCCATGAAGGTGATTCGCCCCAAGGTCATCAAGCGCTACTCCACCCTCCTCAACACCCAGATGTACACCAAGAAGAAGTGAGGAGGACTCGGTTATAACAAAGGGAGATTCCATTGGAATCTCCCTTTGTTATAACCGGCCGAAGGCCGATTCCTAGAAGCCGAGGCGCTCCAGCTGCTTGGGGTCGGACTGCCAGCCTTTGGCTACCTTGACGTGGAGGTCGAGCTTGGCTTTTTGGCCGACGATGCGGTTGACCGGGGTGCGCAGCTTCTTCTTGACGTAGGTGAGGTTCGAGGCGCCCTTGCCGATGATGATCGGCTTCTGGGAGTCACGCTCCACGTAAATGGACACGTTGACCTGCGCCTTGCCGTCATAGCCCTGACCGGTCTCGTTGTCTTCCGGATAGTCGATGGAATCGACCACCACGGCCAGCGAATGCGGCAGCTCGTCGTCCAGGGTCTCAAGGAACGCACCGCGCACGAGTTCGGCGATGGTGTCTTCCGGACGCTCCTCGCTGATCTGATCGTCCGGGTACATCTGCGGGCCCTCGGGCGTGTGTTCAATGAGCACGTTCTTCACCTCGGCCAGATTGTCGTGCTTCAGGGCGCTCACCGGCACGATGTCCGAGAAGTCGGCGAAATCGTTGATTTCGATGAGCTTGTTGATGAGTTGCTGACGGCCAAGCTCATCGATCTTGGTGACGATGGCAATCAGCGGGATGCGCCATTTGAACGTACCGTCCTCACGCTTGGTGGCGAAGTCGGTACGCAGTCGGGAAAGAATACGCTTGTCGCCGGGGCCGATTTCCTGGTCGGCGGGCAGCAGGAAGGCCACCACGTCCACATCGGCCAAGGATTCGTCGACCACGTCGTTCAGACGCTGGCCAAGCAACGTACGCGGGCGGTGAATACCGGGCGTGTCCACGAGCACGAGCTGCGCGTGGTCGGCGGTCAGGATGCCGCGAATCGCCTTACGGGTGGTTTCCGGGCGAGAGGATGCGATGGCGATCTGCTTGCCGATCAACGCGTTGATCAACGTGGATTTGCCGACGTTCGGGCGGCCCACCACGGCCACGAATCCGGAGCGATACGGCACGTCCTGCTTGGTCACGTTCTCCGTTTCACCGGTCGAGTCGACTTCGGCAACGCCGGCAACATCGGAAGCATCGGTGACGTCAATGTCATCGACGTCGTTCGTGCTGTTGTTCTGGTCGGTCATATCACTCCTTGCTGGCGGTATCATCGCCTTCGACGGGCTCGCCGTCAGTTTCCTCATGGGTCCTGCTATTTTCCTCGCCGCCCTCGACGTGCGCCGGTTCGACGACGATGGTGGACACCTTCTTGCGGCGTCCGGCGGAGTCCACGGCGGTCAGTCGCAGACCGCGCGTCACGGCCGAAGCACCGACAATCGGCACGCGGCCCAGAATCTTGGTCAGCAGGCCGTACACGGTATCGACATCGTCCTCATCAATGTCGATCTCGAAGATCTCCTCCAGATCGGCAATCGGCGTACGGGCGGGCATCTTCCACTTGTTGTCGCCGATTTTCTCCGGCTCGGTACGCTGGGTGCGGTCGTGCTCGTCTTCCAGCTCTCCGACGATCTGTTCGATGGCATCCTCGATAGTCACCATGCCGGCGATGCCGCCATACTCATCGACCACCACGGCCACATGTTGGCGGGAACGCTGCATCTCATGGAACAGGTCGTCCACCGGCTTGGATTCGGGAACAAGCAGCGGCTGCCGGACGATGGATTCGACCGTGCGCTCCATGGCCGCCGGGTTGAAGGCGGTGGCACGCACGGCGTCCTTCAAATAGGCCACGCCAATCAGGTCATCCACATCCTCACCGATCACCGGCACGCGGGAGAAACCGGAGCGGGAGAACAGTTTCAGCGCGGAAGACAGTGTGGAGTCGCGCTCCATGCAGATCATATCGGTGCGCGGCACCATGATCTCGCGAGTCAACGTATCAGACAGGGTGAGCACGTTGCGCAACATTTCGGAGACTTCCGGATCGAAGTCGTTGGACTCCACCAGCCGGTCGATGGCGGCCTTGCCCTGCTCGAGCTGAATCTTCTCAAGCTCCTCGTCGTCGGACAGATCGGAGTCCTTGGAGCGGCGGCCCGACCCCTTGGAACCGGACTTGTCGCCACCGATGCGTGCGAACGGCGTGAGCTTGGTGGCCAACGACACGATGCGCGAGTTGGAAATCATGATGTCGACCGGCTTGGTCATGCCGGCGGTGCGCGGGCGGACCAGTACGGAGACCACGGCTACGATAATCGCGAACAGGAATCCGGCGAGCAGTTCAACCCACAGTTCCGCACCCCACAGGGATGCGATGGAAGACACCAGTACGCCGTCGAGCACATTGCAGGCGATGCGGAAGAACGCACAGCTGCCGGCGGTGGCGTAACGGTCGGCGATGAGCCGTTGCACGCGATGAATCTTGTCGATCTTCTTCATCTTGAGGAACTGGCTTGCTTCGGAGTCGGTCTGCACCTCGAGGATGAGATTGTTGAGGCTGGCTCGCGTTACGCGGGCCACGGCGCCTTCAGCGGCGGCCATGGTCAGCGAAAGCCAGACGAACAGGGTCGCCACAAGTACGAGAATGACGGTGACGGCGATCAGCGTGGTACTGGAATACTCCATAATGATTTTTCGGTGTCCTTGAATGTCCTTGAACGATATAGAATAATCCGAATTTGGTGTGATTGATTTGGAAGTTTATTTGGAATCGAGGTCGCGGCCAGCACCGTGCGCGGCATCGTACAGGGCCAGCGCGTCGGGTGTGCCGGCGGGCAACGTGGCCTGCATGTTGGCATCTTGGCGCAGGGCGAAGAAGGTGAGCAGCAGCTGTCGCTGCAGGCCGAACATCTGGCGCTCCTGCTCGGGGGTCACGTGGTCATAGCCGAGCAGGTGCAGGATGCCGTGGATGGTGAGCAATAACATCTCCTGCATGGTGCTGTGTCCGGCTGCGGCAGCCTGTTGGGCAGCGACCCACGGGCAGATGACGATGTCGCCGAGCACTCCTTCCATCACGGTTTTGCCGTCGCCTGGGCGCAGCTCGTCCATCGGGAAGCTCATCACGTCGGTCGGGCCTTCGAGGTTCATCCAACGCATGTGCAGTTCGGCGATGGGATCGGGATCCACGAACATGATGGTCAGGTCGGACTGGGTGCTCACGCGCATCTGGTCGAGTACCCAAATACCCAAATCGGAGAAGACCTTGGGGTCGATGACCCACTGGGTTTCATTGGTGACGTCAACGCTCATCGTCTGTCTCACTTTGGTTGGTTGAATCCGCTTGCTGGCGGGCATCGAAGTCGGTATGGTTGCGGCGGCCCTTGCGTTCGATGTCGCGGTGGTCGCCGGCGATGGCGGAGTGACGGTCGTAGGCGGCCACGATCTGGCCGACCAGCTGGTGACGTACCACGTCCTCGGTTTTGAGATGCACGAATGCGATGTCGTTGATGCCGCCCAGGATGCGTTCGATGGTGGCCAGTCCCGAGCGCGGCACGGTCAGGTCCACCTGCGAGATATCGCCGGTGATGACCATCGTGGTGTTGAAGCCCAGACGGGTCAGGAACATCTTCATCTGCTGTTCGGTGGTGTTCTGAGCCTCGTCGAGGATCACGAACGCGTCGTTCAGCGTACGACCGCGCATGTAAGCGAGCGGCGCCACTTCGATGGAGCCGTCGTCCATGTACCGCTTGAGCTGGTCGGCGCCGAGCATGTCGCCAAGCGCGTCGTACAGCGGGCGCAGATACGGGTCAACCTTGTCGTTCAGCGTGCCGGGCAGAAAGCCGAGGCTTTCGCCGGCCTCCACGGCCGGGCGCGTGAGGATGATGCGGCGAATCTGCTTGTCCTGGAAGGCACGCACAGCCTTGGCCACGGCCAGATACGTCTTGCCGGTGCCTGCGGGACCAATGCCGAAGGTGATGGTGTGCGATTCGATGGCGTTCACGTAGGCCACTTGTCCGGCGGTTTTCGCACGGACCGGCACGCCGGCGGCAAAGGTGATGACGCCGGGAACCGTGGGCTTGCGGTACGTCGGGTCGTGGGAGCCGGCAGAACGTGCATGGGCGCGTTCGTTTGAGGTCGATTGCGCCAGTTTGTCACGCACCGGGCCGTGACCGGGATGTTCGAGGCGCACGTGGTTCTTGAGCACGTTCTGGTCGAGCATGCGACGCACGGTGTCGGCGTCCATAGGCGCGGTGTAGGCGGCTTGGATGATGGAGTTGACCAAATCCTCGGCCTGTGCGGCCTGGGCTTCGGTCTGCTTGGAGCGGGAGACAATCGCCACGCGGTTGCCGCGCACGATAATCGTCAGGTCCGGAAAGGCGCGCTCCACCGCGCGAATGACCTCGTCAGCCGGTCCGAGCACGGCGACGGGGTCAAGTTGGGGCGGGATGGTGATGGTACGTGTAGTCGTTGCCACGAAGCGGATATTCCCCTACTACTCGTCGAGCTTTTCGCCGGTCATCACGTGCGCGTGCACGTGGAAGACGGTCTGGCCGGCGTCGAGACCGGTGTTGAACACCAGTCGGTAGGCGCCGTGAAATTCCTTGTCGGCGATGTTCTGCGCGATGGAGACGATGTGGGCCAGCTCGGTCGGGTCGTCGGCGGCAAGTTCGGCGACGTTGGCGTAGTGCTTCTTGGGCACCACGAGCACGTGGACCTTGGCCTTGGGGTTGATGTCGTTGAATGCGTAGGTCGTCTCGTCCTCGTAGACCTTGCTGCTGGGAATCTGCCCTGCGATGATCTTGCAGAACAGGCAATCGTCGGATTCGCTCATCATGCTCCTTGGTTTGATGTTGCTACGCACCAGCTTAGCGCGTGGGCGTTACTCGTAACGTCCCAACACCCGAGACAACAGCGACAACGCTACAGGACCGGCCGTCGCGGCTCTCAGAATATTGTGCCCCAGTACGCAGCTCACCGCTCCGGCCTTGACGAAATCAGCTACCTCCTGCTCACTGATGCCGCCCTCAGGCCCGACCACCACACTGACAGTCCGCGGCCGGCCGTCCTGGAGCGTGCGTTCCACCAACTGCGTAACCTTCTCCTCCACGCCGGACCACGTATCGGTAGCATCCTGATGCAGCACAATCACCACATCGCCATGCACGCAGGCCCTGCGGCAGATGGCCACGACCTCTTTGCTGGACGCGCACGCCTCCAGTTGCGGCTTAAAGGCGCGCCGCGACTGCTCGGTGGCGGCATCCAGTACCGAATTCCACTTCTTGTCCGTACGGCCGACCTTCCACTTGGCAATGGATCGGTCCGCCTGCCATGGCACCACTTGGTCGACGCCAATCTGCGTAGCCATATCGATGGCCTGCTCATCATGGCCGGTTTTCGCCAATGCCTGAATCAGCGCCAAACGGGTGAGCGGCTCGGGTTCGCGCCCCACTTCCACGACTTCAGCAAGTCCGGCTTCAGGATCGGCCATCACTGCCTGGATTCTCAAGCCGTTGCCGTCGGAAAGTTGCAGGCTGTCCCCCGCCTTGAGTCGCATAGCCTGCACAGCATGGCGCTTGATGTGCGCGGGCAGGGTTAGCTTCCAGCCGGCGTGAAGTTCGTCGCTGTTCACCGGGACATCGTCGACCTGCGGGTCGAAAAGAAAAAGGGCATCAGTCATGACTTCAAGGCTACACGCGACACGCCGGGCACACGCGCGAATTGCATCCCTGTAATTTCATGCTAAGCTATTTACTCGTTGTCCAAACGACACCTGCCCGGGTGGCGGAATGGTAGACGCGCTAGCTTGAGGTGCTAGTGCCTATTTTATACGGGCGTACGGGTTCAAGTCCCGTCTCGGGCACAGATAAACCCCTTGCATTGCAAGGGGTTTTTCGTTATCTGCACACACGAAAGGCCACCAATGCAGTTCATCACGCTGGACACCGTTGACGACCCGCGCGTCGAAGCGTATGCGAGCCTCACCGAAATGCAGTTGCGCAATCGCTTGGAACCAGCCAAGGGCGTGTTCATCGCCGAGTCCCCCAAGGTCATCGACCGCGCGCTGGCCGCTGACCGCGAACCGCTGTCACTGCTGGTCGAGGAACCTTGGCTGGAGGGCATGAAAGACACCTTCGACTTCATCGACGGGCGCTGGGGCACGGACATTCCCGTCTACGTGGCCTCACCTGAGCAGCTCAAGCGACTGACCGGCTACCGTCTGCATCGCGGCGCCCTATGCGCGATGCGACGCTGGCCGCTGCCCTCCGTAGCCGAGGTCTGCAGGAGCGCCCGCCGCGTGGCAGTAATGGAAAACATCGTGGACCACACCAATGTGGGCGCACTGATGCGTTCGGCGGCCGCGCTCGATGTGGATGCCGTGCTGGCCACACCCTCCTGCGGTGATCCGCTGTACCGACGAGCCGCTCGTGTGTCGATGGGCACCGTATTCCAGATTCCGTGGACCCGTATCACCGGGTTCAACGACGACGGTACCGAAAACAAGCATTACTGGCCGTTCCAAGGCATCGACGAGTTGAAGTCGCTGGGCTTCACCACCGTGGCCATGGCATTGGAGGATCGTTCGATTTCGTTGGACGAACTGACACGCCGTCTGCACGCGCCTGACGAAGATCCGACGCATATCGACAAGCTCGCGCTGATCTTCGGCACCGAGGGCGACGGCCTGTCCCACCATACGATTGCCCGCGCCGATTTGACCGTGAAGATTCCGATGAGCCACGGCGTGGATAGTCTGAACGTGGCGGCATCCAGCGCAGTGGCGTTCTACGCGACACGCTAAGGAATCGCACGCGCCCCTAAAAGGCCGGATCCTTAACAAATCCACGAAACTGTTCATCGCAAGTTCACGGCACGCGGGTGGCAAAAGCCTTGCATGTTCGATTTTTTCTGCAATTATTAACTATGTAAACCGAATGCAAGGAAGCATCCGGCCCAGCAGTGCGGTGTCGAAAGACGCTCAGTAACAGAGAGGACAGTTACGATGGCCAAGAATCCCAAGATTCTGTCGATTGTGCTTGCAGGTGGTGAGGGGACCCGCCTGATGCCGTTAACCCGCGATCGCGCGAAGCCCGCCGTTCCCTTCGGTGGTGTGTATCGTCTGATCGATTTCCCGTTGAGCAATCTGGTGAACTCCGGGTACCGTCAGGTCGTGGTGCTCACCCAGTACAAGTCTCACTCGCTTGACCGCCACATCTCCCAGGTCTGGCGTTTCTCCCCGCTGCTTGGCTCGTACGTCTCCCCTGTGCCCGCGCAGCAGCGTCTCGGCAAGCACTGGTACCTCGGCTCCGCCGACGCCATCTACCAGACCATCAACATCATCGAGGACGTCCAGCCGGACATCGTGGTGATCGTGGGTGCCGATCACGTCTACCGCATGGACTTCGAGCAGATGGTACAGCAGCACATCGAGTCCGGCGCCGAGTTCACCGTGGCCGGTATCCGCCAGCCCATCGAGGAATCGAACCAGTTCGGTGTGATTGAAGTCGATCCCGATCACCCGAACATGATCAGGAACTTCCAAGAGAAGCCGGCCACCACCACCGGTCTGCCGGACAATCCGAACCAGATTCTGGCTTCCATGGGTAACTACGTTGCCAACACCAAGGCCCTGTTCGAGGCTCTGGCTCTCGATGAGAAGGCTGCCGACACCAAGCATGACATGGGCGGCGACATCGCCCCGTACTTCGCTTCCCGCAACGAGGCCGGCGTCTACGACTTCAACTCGAACGAGATTCCGGGTTCCACGGCCACTGATCACGCTTACTGGCGCGACGTCGGTACGATTAAGCAGTTCTACGATGCGCACATGGATCTGATCGCCTATGTGCCCGAGTTCAACCTATACAACCAGGATTGGCCGATTTACACGATGTCCGGCAACCTGCCGCCGGCCAAGTTCGTGCACGCCGGCCGCGACCGTCTGGGCCACGCCACCGATTCGATCGTCTCCCCCGGTGTGATCGTCTCCGGCGGTGAAGTGCACCACTCCGTGCTCTCCCCCAATGTGCGTATCCACTCGTGGGCACAGATCGTCGATTCCGTGCTGTTCGACGGTGTGATCATCAACCGCCGCGCCCGCGTGTACAAGGCAATTCTTGACAAGAATGTGGTCCTGACCGAAAACTCCACTGTCGGCATCGATACCGAGCACGATCTGGCCCGTGGCTTCACCGTCACGCCGGACGGCATCACGGTTGTCCCGAAGAACACCATCGTCGATGACTGATTGACCAGTCCAGACTTGGAAAAGCCCCGCATCATGCGGGGCTTTTCTCGTATAGAGCTCCCTCATCAGAGGGAGCTTACTAAGCGCTATCAGTACTTTGGCATGTTGTCGAAGTTGAAGCCAAGGGCGGCGAGCTGGTCGCGGCCTTCGGGCGTGATGCGTTCCATGGTCCAGCGCGGGTCCCACGTCCAGTCGATGCGGAACTCCTCGACCAGACCGGCCAGCGTGGATGCGCATTCGTCCTCGATAAGGTCGGTCAGCGGGCAGGCCGGCGTGGTCAGCGTCATCGTAATAATGGCGCGGCCTAGCTCATCGATCTCAATGCCGTAGACCAGACCCAAATCGATCACGTCGATGCCAAGCTCCGGATCAATCACCTGATGCAGGGCCTCGCGCACGTCTTCGGCAGTGGCGCGGCCGATATCGTCAATCGCCTTGATCGGAATCTCGCTGCCATCGGACTGTTCGTCATCCCGGCAACCGCATTTGCCATGGTGACCGCCACACGCACAGGTGTCATCGCCGGACGCAGCAGAGTGCTCGATCGGGCGTCCGTTCGGGAAGCCCTTGGCCAAGGCCGGGTTGGCCATCACGCGGCGAGCGGCCTCCTCGTCCTGCAGGACGCCGTTGACGGCATCGAAAACGGACGGCTGTGGTTCGGGAACCAAATTATCGTTGGACATATTTCCTCAGTTCTTTGCAGCGAGGGCTTTGGCGATGGAGTCCTTCAGCCCTTCCCAGCCTAGCAGAGCGCATTTGATGCGCATAGGGTATTTCGACACTCCTTGGAATACCACGGCGTCGCCGAGCTTTTCTTCCAGGTTCTCGTCGTCCAGACCGGCACCGCGCGATTCCATCAGCTTGTGGAATGTCTGTTCCAGATCCATGGCCTCGTCCACGGTTTTGCCGTCCACCAGATCGACCATCACCGACAGGCTGGCCTGCGAAATGGAGCAGCCGTGGCCGTCCCATACCAATCGCTTGATGGTGTGCGGTTCGTCATCGGAGACTTCGACATGGATGGTCGCCTCGTCGCCGCAGGTCGGGTTGAACTGGTGCGATTCACCGGGCGTGCAGTATTCGTGGCTGGCTTGCACGGTGACATTGGCCGCTGCATCCGCGGACTGTTCGACCGCTGCGTTGGGAGCAAAGGATTCCTTGCCATGCGGATGTTTCGACGCCTCGAGGATGACCTCTTGGTACATCTGTTCGAGGTCATCCCCGCTCATACCGAATTCGTTCATGGTGTTCTGTTTTACTCCACTCCAAAGAACTTACGGATGCCCTTGGCCGCTTCGACCAATGCTTGGGCATCTTCGACCGAATTGTAGACACCGGAGGAGGCACGGTTGGATGCGTATAGGCCGAAGTGGCGGTGTACCGGCTGGGCGCAGTGGTGCCCCACGCGAATCGCGATGCCCTGGGCGTCGATGAACTGGCCCACATCGTGCGGGTGCACGCCGGCCACGTCGAACGCCACGGTGCCGATGCGGTCCACGTTTTCGCGCGGTCCGAGGATACGAATGCCATCGATGTCGCCGAGCTTCAGCAGTTCGGCGGCGATGGTCTTCTCATGGGCTTCGATGTTCTCAAGACCGATATTCATCATCCATTCGGCGGCGACGCCTGCGGCCACCACTTGGGCGACCGGCTGGGTGCCGGCCTCGAAACGGGCCGGAGGGGCCATGTATTGGGCCTCGTGGTCCATGTAGGCGAGCTCGACCATGGAGCCGCCGAAGTTGGCCGGCGGCAGGGCTTCGAGCAGTTCGCGCTTACCGTACAGGAAGCCGACGCCGGTAGGACCGTACATCTTGTGCGCGCTCCAGGCGGCGAAGTCCACATCAAGCGCGTGGAAATCGACCTTGAGGTGCGGTACGGACTGGCACGCGTCCAAGATGAAAATCGAACCTACTTCATGCGCACGCTTGATGATAGGGGCGATGTTGGTGATGGCACCCGTGGTGTTGCCCACGTGGGTGACGGCCACGACCTTGGTGCGTTCGGTGATGACTTCGTCGAGGTTGTCCGTACGCACACGGCCGTCCTCGGTCAGGTCGATCCACTTGAAGGTGGCACCGGTACGGTAGGCCAGCTCCTGGAATGGCAGCAGCACTGAATGATGTTCCGCACGCGAGACGACGATCTCATCGCCCGGCTTCAGGGCAAAACGCTTGGCGGCTTCTCCCCCACGACCCAGCGATGCATTGCCGAATGCGGTGGCGAGCAGGTTCAATCCGGCCGTGGCACCACCGGTGACGACGATCTCTTCTTCGCCTTCCGCTGCATTCGCGCCGACCAGCTTGGCGACCTTGGCACGGGCCTCTTCGAAAGCCATGGTACTACGGGCCGCCAGCTCGTGGGCACCGCGGTGCACGCCGGCGTTGATCGTACGGTAGAAGTTCGCCTCGGCGTCGATCACCGCATTCGGCTTCTGCGAGGTGGCCGCAGAATCCAGGTACACGAGCGGGTGCCCGTGAATCTCCTGATTCAGAATCGGGAACTCGCCCCGAATCTCCTTAAAATCAACCATTATGTTCCCCTACTTACGTAACAATTGTACGAAACGAGTGGGAGTCTGACATGCCCTGTTCGCGACCGTAAAGACTTGGCCTGAGCAGCCCGGAGCGTGTCGAGAATAGGGCATGTCAGACTCCCACGGTCACGGTCTCAGGCCAGCGCGGACTCGGAATCAGCACCCTCGGGCAGGTACTGGTCGTAGCCGTTCTCTTCGAGTTCGTCGGCCAGCTCAGGGCCGCCGGTCTTGACGAAGTGGCCGTCGGCGAACACGTGCACGATGTCCGGCTTGATGTACTTCAAGATACGGGTGTAGTGCGTGACCATGAGGATGCCGAACTGGTTGGCTTCCTTGGCACGGTTCACGCCTTCGGACACGATGCGCAGGGCGTCCACGTCCAAGCCGGAGTCGGTTTCGTCAAGGATGGCAAACTTCGGCTTCAGCAGTTCGAGCTGCAGCACTTCGGCGCGCTTCTTTTCACCGCCGGAGAAGCCTTCGTTCACGGAACGGGAGGCGAACTTCGGGTCCATCTTGAGGCGCTTCATGGCTGCGGACAGGTCCTTGGCCCACTGGCGAATACCGGGAGCCTCGCCGTCGATTTCGGTCTTGGCGGTGCGCAAGAAGTTGGTCATGGACACGCCCGGTACTTCGACCGGGTATTGCATGGCCAGGAACAGGCCAGCCTTGGCGCGCTCGTCCGGAGTCATCTTGAGGATGTCCTTGCCGTCGAGGAGGGCCTCGCCGGAGTCGACCACGTACTTGGGGTGGCCGGCCAACGTGTAGGCGAGAGTGGACTTGCCGGAACCGTTGGGGCCCATGATGGCGTGGGTTTCGCCGGAGTGGACGGTCAGGGTGGCACCCTTCAGGATCGGCTTGATGCCTTCCTTGGTTTCGACGTGGACGTGCAGGTCCTTGATTTCGAGTGTTGACATTGTTGTGCTCCTAAAAATGCTGTTCTTACTTGTCTTCGAGGACCTGTGCCATGGCGTCGTTTTCGCCACGGGCCAGTCGGCGGTCAATCACGGTCATCAGATGTTCGGAGATGGCAGGAATGCCGATCTCCTCGACGAGTTCGCCGAAGAAGCCACGCACCACGAGCTTGCGGGCGTCGGTTTCGGGGATGCCGCGGGATTCGAGGTAGAACAGTTCCTCGTCGTCGAAGCGGCCCACCGAAGAGGCGTGACCGGCACCGATGATGTTGCCGTTTTCGATTTCGAGGTTCGGCTCGGAATCGGCGATGGCACCCGGGGTCAGGACCAGGTTGCGGTTGAGCTCGTAGGAGTCGGTGCCGGGGGCGGTGGGCTGGATGAGCGCGTTGCCCACCCAAGTGGAGTGCGCGCCCTTGCCGTCAAGCGCGCCCTTGTAGACCACGCGGGACTTGCAGTCGGGGTGGTTGTGTACCACCATCGTGCGGTGTTCGATGTGCTCGCCGGGGTCCACGAAGTAGATGCCGAGCATGTTGAGGTCGCCCTGTTCGCCGCCGAAGTCCTGATCCATGCGGATGCGGACGATGTCGCCGCCCAAGGTCACGACGGAGTGGCGCAGGGATGCGCCTTCGCCGACGTGGATGCGGTGGTTGGCCACATGCTTGGCGGTTTTGGCCCATTCCTGAACGAACGTGGTGGAGACGTGCGAGTCCTTGCCGGTGGTGATTTCCACGCCTTCGGCCAGTCGTGCGTCACCGTCGTGTTCCACGACGACATCCGCATGAGCCTTGTCGGCGGCGGCGATCACCAGATGGAAAGCGTCGAGGTCCTCCCCCGCGCCGTGCACCTTGACGAGCACGGGCTGGGCGATCTCACCGGACAGTTCCAGAATGGTTGCGGTGTGGCCGGATTCCCATTCGACTGCGGAGACGCGGTCGTTGGGCTTGGACACAGTGCCGGACAGGCCCTCACCGAGCTTGATCTGGCTGAGCTTCACGCCTTCGGCCAACGGCGAGCCATCAATCATGGAGACTTCGATCTGCGTTTCACCGGAAGGCTTGAACACGGTGAAGAACTCGTTGATGCGCTCGATAGGCGTGTAGCGCCATTCGTCCTGCTTGCGGCTGGGCTCCGGGTAGTCGCCTGCGTTGAACGAACGCACGGCATGGTCCACGGAGGACGGCATGGCGGCCGGAATCGCGTACGGGTCGTTGGGGTCGGCGACCGGAATCTTGATTTCCTTGACGGGTGTTGTGTTGTCGGCCATCGGAATCAGCCCACCGATCCTTCCATCTGAAGTTCCACAAGTCTGTTGAGTTCAAGCGCGTATTCCATCGGCAGCTCGCGGCTGATCGGTTCGACGAAGCCGCGCACGATCATGCCTCGCGCCTCTTCCTCCGTGAGTCCTCGGCTCATCAGGTAGAAGAGCTGGTCTTCGGAAATCTTGGAAACGGTGGCTTCGTGGGCCATCGAAACGTCGTCTTCGCGAACGTCGACGTGCGGGTAGGTATCGGAGCGGGAGAAGTCATCGACCAGCAGGGCATCGCACACGGTCGAGTTGGACGAACCGTACGCGCCCTTGACGATTTTGACCAGACCGCGGTAGGCGGAGCGGCCGCCGCCGCGCGAGATGGACTTGGCGACGATGGTGGAGCTGGTGTGCGGGGCGAGGTGAATCATCTTCGCGCCCGTGTCCTGGTACTGGCCCTTGCCGGCGAAGCCGAGGGACATGGTGGATGCCTTGGCGTACGGTTCGGCGAGGATGCAGGCCGGGTACTTCATGGTGGCCTTGGAACCGATGTTGCCGTCCACCCACTCCATCGTGCCGCCCTCACGCACGTAGGCACGCTGGGTGACGAGGTTGTAGACGTTGTTCGACCAGTTCTGCACGGTGGTGTAGCGCACGCGGGCGTGCTTCTCGACGATGATCTCGACGATGGCGGCGTGCAGCGAGTCCTCGGACCAGATCGGGGCGGTGCAGCCTTCCACGTAGTGCACGTAGGAGCCTTCGTCCGCGATAATCAGCGTACGTTCGAACTGACCCATGGCCGGGGTGTTGATGCGGAAGTATGCCTGCAACGGGATGTCCACGTGCACGCCCTTCGGCACGTATACGAACGAGCCGCCGGACCATGCCGCGGTGTTGAGGGCGCCGAACTTGTTGTCCTCAGGGGGCACGACGGTGCCGAAGTACTTCTTGACGAGTTCAGGGTATTCGCGCACAGCGGTGTCCGTGTCGACGAAGATCACACCCTGCTTCTTCAGGTCCTCACGAATGGAGTTGTAGATTACCTCGGACTCGTACTGGGCAGCCACGCCGGAGACGAGGCGGTTCTTCTCCGCCTCCGGGATGCCAAGGCGATCGTAGGTGTTGCGGATGTCGTCCGGCAGCTCCTCCCACGACTTCGCCTGCTTCTCGATCGGCTTGACGTAGTACTTGAAGTCGTCGGCGTTGAAGCCGGAGAGATCCACACCCCAATCGGGCATGGGCTTTTCGAGGAACGCCTTGAATCCACGCAGACGCATGTCGAGCATCCACTGTGGCTCGCCTTTGTCGGCGCTGATCGCGCGTACGACGTTCTCATCAATGCCTCGTTTTGCGGCTTCGCCGGCGGCATCAGAATCATGCCAACCATAGTTGTAGTCGCCGAACTGGCTGATGATCTCGTCATCCTTCTTGATCTTGTCCTCGTTGACGCGGGTACGATCAGCCACATACTGGCTCATCTCCACGTCAGCGGCGGCGTTTGGTGCTGTGTTTTCGGTCACCATCCTGCCTTCCTTGTATCACACTTAACCCTATGAAAACCTAGCAGAACCCAAGTGCAAACACTAGCTGCCCTGACGCATATTGGCTGTGGGCTTGATTACATGCGGGCGCCATCGGGCCATGCGGCATCACGGATGGCGTCAAACGGCGAAGGCGTGGCGGCGAAGCATCCTGAGATGCCGTGCCGTCACGCCTTCATCGTGCGCGGACCGACCGCGCGGGATCCACGGTCAGCGGGCCGCCTGATGGCCGAGCGCCGCCTTGACCAGACCGGCGAACAGCGGATGCGGCTTGGTCGGGCGGGACTTGAACTCCGGGTGAGCCTGGGTGGCCACATAGAACGGGTGCACGTCCTGCGGCAGTTCCACGAACTCGGTGAGCTCGCCATCCGGGCTCTGGCCAGAGATGCGCAGGCCGCCTTCGCGCAGACGATCCTTGTACGCCACGTTGACTTCGTAACGGTGGCGGTGACGCTCGGTGACATGCGTGGTGCCGTACAGTTCGGCGACCAGCGAGCCTTCCTCCAGCTCAGCCGGGTAGGAGCCAAGACGCATGGTGTGGCCCATGTCGCCCTTGCCGGCCACGATGTCCTTCTGCTCTTCCATGGTGGCGATCACCGGGTTGGCGCAATCGGGCTCGAACTCGGAAGAGTTCGCGTCTTCAATGCCCAGCACGTGGCGGGAGTATTCGATGACCATGGACTGCAGACCCAGGCACAGGCCAAGGGCGGGCAGCTTGGTTTCACGGGCGAACTTCAGGGCGCCGATCTTGCCATCGATGCCGCGGATGCCAAAGCCGCCGGGGATCACGATGCCGTCGACGTTGTCGAGAGCGGCGGCCGCACCTTCGGTGGTTTCGCAACGGTCGGCCGCAACCCACTTGACGTTGACCTTGGCCCAGTTGGCAAAGCCTCCGGCCTTGATGGCCTCGGTGACAGACAGGTAGGCGTCCGGCAGATCGATGTACTTGCCGACGATGGCGATGTTGACTTCATGCTTGGGGTGGTGGACGCGCTCAAGCAGGTCTGCCCATTCATCCCAATCGACATCGTGGAACGGCAGGCCGAGCTCACGCACCACGTAAGCATCAAGGCCCTCTTCGAACAGAATCTTCGGCACATCGTAGATGCTCGGCGCATCCACGCAGTTGACCACGCCTTCGGCATCGACGTCGCACATCAGGGAGATCTTGTCTTTGATGGACTGGTTGAGCGGGCGGTCGGAACGCAGCACGAGGGCGTCCGGGGAGATGCCGAGCTGACGCAGCATCATCACGGAGTGCTGGGTGGGCTTGGTCTTGAGCTCGTGGGCGGCGGAAATGTATGGCACCAGGGAAACGTGCACGAACATGCAGTTGTCCGGGCCGAGATCGCGGCGCACTTCGCGGGCGGCCTCAAGGAAGGGCTGGGACTCGATGTCGCCGACAGTACCACCGATTTCGGTGATGATCACATCCACGTCATCGGAAGCCTGGGCGCGCATACGAGACTTGATTTCGTTGGTGATGTGCGGGATGACCTGCACGCACTGGCCGAGGTATTCGCCGGCGCGCTCCTTGCGCAGCACTTCCTGATAGATCTGACCGGTGGTGACGTTGGCCTTCTGGCTCAGGAAGACGTCGAGGAAACGCTCGTAGTGGCCGATGTCGAGATCGGTTTCAGCACCGTCTTCGGTCACGTAGACCTCACCATGCTGGAACGGGTTCATGGTGCCCGGGTCGACGTTGATGTACGGATCGAGCTTTTGCTGCAGAACATGGATGCCGCGGCTGCGCAGCAAACGACCGAGCGAAGATGCGGTCAGGCCCTTGCCGAGAGAGGAAACAACGCCGCCAGTGACGAAAATATGCTTGGTGACGTGCTCTTGAGAATTACCATGTGTTCTTCTAACCATGGAATTCCACTCTATCATCCGTGTGTGACCCGGCGTGTTCATGACGTGGCCGGTGTAGTCGCGCGTAGGCAGCCCGTCTCGTCCTGCCTTGGCCAGCATATGGTCGAATACACGGCGCACTTCAGGTCCATAGGGCGCACCAGGACGAGGATTCTGGTCCGATTCGTCGGAACAGGAATCCCGGGCTCAACGTCGACTGATACCCGGGATTGGCTGGAGGGCTTGGTTCTATTCGCTCAGCAAGTGCGCCACAGCATCGAGCGCGAGCTTGTAGCCGTAGAAACCCATGCCGGTGATGGTGCCGGTGGCCACAGGGCTGATTACGGAACGCTTGCGGAACTCGTCGCGGGCGGACGGGTTGGAAATATGGACTTCCATAAGTGGCAGGTTCTCATCAATGACCATGTGTGCGGCGTCGGCGAGAGCATACGAATAGTGCGTGAAGGCGGCGGGGTTCATGACCACCGGGGTTTTCTCGTCGGCGGCTTGGTGCATCCAGCGCACCATTTCGGCTTCGTCGTCGGTCTGACGCACCTCGACTTCGAGGCCGAGGTCCTTGCCCCATTCGGCGCAGAGCTTGCGCAGGGTGTCGAGGTCTTGACGACCGTAGACGTCGGGCTGGCGGACGCCGAGACGTCCGAGGTTAGGGCCATTGACAACGATGACTTTGGTCATCGGGACTCCTTTTGTTTGTGCTTCTCTCCCTCCGCCCCTTCGGGGCACCTCCCTCATCAGAGGGAGCAAGAAGGTAGATCCGACTCCGGGGCACCTCCGTTAGAGGGGGAGCCAAGTACTTTTTCTGAGGGGATGGCGAACGGCACGGCCTGTGGCCGTTCAATTATTGCTGGATACGACGGAAGGCTTCTTCTACGGCGTCGGCGGGCGGGTTGTCGAGGTGTACGACGTGACCAATCTCGTCAAGGACCACGAAACGCAGTTCGTTGCCACGGGCTTTCTTGTCGCGATGCATCAATGCGAGCACGTCGTCGAACGAGCCGCCATGCCACGACGTCGGCAGACCCAGCGAAGCGAGCAACGAGCGGTGATAGTCAACCAGATCCTGATCGATGTAACCGATCAGATGGGCCAGCTCGGCGGCATACACCATACCGACGGCCACCGCATTGCCATGCCTCCAGCGGAAGTGCTCGAGCTTTTCGATGGCATGGCCCATCGTGTGCCCGTAGTTGAGGAATTCACGAAGACCCTTCTCCTTCAAATCGGAGGAGACGTGGTAGACCTTGACCTTTACCGTGCGCTCAATGAGCTCGGCAACCACGTCTTCGAGCGGCGAGCCGAGGAATGTAGAGCCGTCGAAAGCGCGCAGTTCAGCTGCATGGTCTTCGAGGATATGCAGGATCTCGGGATCGCGGATGAAACCGGATTTGGCGACTTCGCCGAGACCCTCGATGAAGATGTCATTGGGTAGCGTAGCCAGCGTCTTGGTGTCGGCCAGCACACCGGCAGGCGTGTAGAACGAGCCGACGAGGTTCTTGCCCTGCGGGGTGTTGATGCCGGTTTTGCCACCGGTGGAGGCATCGACCATGGCCAGCAGCGAGGTCGGGCAGTTTACATAGCGCACGCCGCGCATCCACGTGGCAGCCACGAAACCGGCCAAATCGGTTGCGGCACCGCCGCCAAGCCCCACCACGGCATCGGATCGGGTGAAACCTTCGTTGCCGAGGCGTTCCCAAATGCCGTTGGCCACGGTAATGGTCTTGCCGGGTTCGGCATCCGGAATCACGATGTCGGAAACCTCATAGCCGCCCTGACGCAACAGAGCGCGGGCACGATCGGAGTGTCGCTGCACCGACTGAGTGTGGATAAGCGCGATTTTGGCGGGTTTGGGCCCCAGCACGTCGGCCAGATGGTTCATGGCACCTTCGCCAATGACCACATCATACGGCTCAATTGCCGCTCCGGTAACATGCACTGCTCGCTCAGATACCATATCAATCACTTTCTTCGCTGCGCCCTGAGGCGTAAGCCCCCGGGTATGGACATGAACGTTGGCGACCTCGCGGAATACCGGGTCACGCTGCTTGAACAGTTTCTTCCAACGGGAGTTGGCATTGCCATTGAGCATGGGCCGGCCTCCCCCACGGTTCGCGCGTTCCATGGCCTCCGCCGGATCGGCGTCAAGGTAGACCACACGACCGCCATGGTCGATGTATGAGGCGAGGGCATGCTGGGTGGATGGCGTCATGGGAGCGCCACCGCCCAGCGAAAAGATACCGTCGAAATCCTCAAGCATATCGGCGATGAGATCGGCCTCGACCTCGCGGAATGCCGGCTCACCGTATTCCTCGAAGTAGGAGGGAATCTTCATGCCCACTTCACGTTCGATCTCCACATCGGCATCGGCGAACGGCAGACGCAACATATGCGCCACTTCCTTACCGACACGTGTTTTGCCGGCTCCCATCATGCCGATGATGACGGCGCGGGGGCGTGCGGTCATAATCTACGAATCCTCTCGACGATTGGTGGGTACAGTTGCTGATGGTTCCGCGGCAGTCGTCACGAAACCATACGCCCTTCGTTCAGCGCATGTGCTCCGGCCACGAGGCGAGATACGACTCAAGGTTGCGCCGTGTTTCGGCAACACTGTCTCCACCGAACTTATCCAGCGCGTACTTCGCCAAAGTCAGACGCACCATGGCCTCGGCCACCACGGATGCCGCAGGCACGGCGGTGCTGTCGGAACGCTGGTTGATGGCTTGTGCGGATTCGCCGGTCAGCACGTCGACCGTACGCAGGGCCTTGGGGATGGACGGAATCGGCTTCATGGCACCGCGTACGCGAATCACCTGGCCATTGGACATACCGCCTTCAATGCCGCCTGCGCGGTTGGACAGACGGTCGATGCGGCCGTCGGCGTTGACCACGATCTCATCGTGCGCCTGCGAACCGGGGCGGGAGGCTTCCAGGAAGCCGTCGCCGATCTCCACACCCTTGAACGCCTGAATGCCCATAATCGCGGAGGCCAGAGCCGCGTCCAGTCGGCGGTCGGACTCCACATACGTGCCGATGCCGGCAGGCACACCGTAAGCCAGCACTTCAATCACGCCGCCCAACGTATCGGCGGCCTTCTTGGCTTCATTGATGCGTTCGATGATACGGACCTCGGCCTCTTTATCCAACGTACGCACGGGAGAGGCATCCAACGCTTCCAGATCGTCAGGTGTGGGCAACGGCAAATCAGGGTTGGTCTGCACGCCACCGAGCGCCACCACGTGGGCTACGGTGCGGATGCCGAACGCCTGATCCAGGAACTGCTTGGCCACCTCGCCCAAGGCCACACGGGAGGCGGTCTCACGGGCGCTGGAGCGCTCCAGTACCGGGCGGGCGTCGTCAAAACCATACTTGCGCATGCCGGTCAGATCGGCGTGGCCCGGGCGCGGGCGGCTCAGCGGCGCATTGCGGCCTTCGCGCGGCAGGTCATGGTCGAGTGCATCGGCGCTCATGACCTCGGTCCACTTCGGCCATTCGGTGTTGGCGATTTCGATGGCCACCGGCGAGCCGAGGGTCAGGCCGTGGCGTACACCGGTCAGCAGACGGACCTTGTCTTGCTCGAACTTCATGCGGGCACCACGGCCATATCCAAGTCGACGGCGTGCCAGTGCGGAAACGATATCGTCCGTGCTAATGCGCACGCCGGCCGGCAACCCTTCAATCATGGCCACCAATGCTTCTCCGTGAGACTCCCCTGCCGTCTGCCAACGCAGCATAACTTCCCTCGTTTCATGTGTGTACGTCTATGAGTACGTCTAACTAGGGGTTAATGTTAAGCCATGCCATACCTGTTCACGCTACCCGGTCTGCTATGTGGGCTTGCACTGTCCATTGAGGATGTTCGTCATCGGCGGGTGCCGATCGCATGGGTGGCCGTGGGCGCGTTAATCCAGTTGGCCGCCGATTTCGCGTATGGAGTGGTGGCGAACGACCTGTTCGTGCTGTTGCAGGCACTGTTGTTCACCGTGCTATGTTGCCTGATCCAGTTCGCGTTGGCGTTGCTGGTGCCGCGGTCATTGGGATTCGGCGATGTGACCGCCTTGATACCTATGGGATTGTCTGTCGGACTGTTTGGCCTGTTGCCTGTGGTGGTCTGGTGGCTGGCGATGGGCGTTGCCGGCATCACATGGATTGCCTTGTGGACGCGATTCGACCCACAACGCACATCACCGGCACATGCGGGCAAGGTGCCGTATGTGCCGGTGATATTGGCGGGCGCGATTGTGGCGGTGGTGGTTGGGGTGTTGTCCTAAATTTCTCCTCCATCCGCTTTGCGGGAGCCCCGGGCTTAAGTCGAGCGTTACATTCCCCGCAGTGCTCCCCTCAGTCCGCTTTGCGGACAGCTCCCCTCGGCGAGGGAGCCAATGAAGAGACTAATGTCCGATCAGCTTCCCCAAGCGAAGGAAGCGAACGGGATGACTACTGGTTTTCGGTTTGCCACTTGCGTAGTTCGGCCACGTTCTGGTCATGTTCATCGGCGGTTGCGGCGAACTTGGTTTCGCCGGTGTCCAGATTGACCGTGCAGAAGTACAGCCAATTGCCGCTTTCGGGGTGCAGTGCCGCTTGAATGGCGCTATCGCCGGGATTGCTGATCGGCGTAGGCGGCAGACCGGAGATCTTGTACGTGTTGTACGGGTTGGACTCGTCCTGGGTCATCTCGGTGGTCACCTGCGCGGGCTTGACGTTATTGCCATAGGCCACGGTGGAATCCATGCCCAACGACATGCCCTGCTCCAAACGGTTCTCGATGACTCGCGTCACTTTGCCGTAGTAATCGGCTTTGTTGACCTCGGCCTCGGCGATAGAGGCGATGATCATCACCCGTTCGCGGTCACTGCCGGTCGGCACGCCCAATTCATCCAACTTGGCGATACGCTTATCGACCATGGCCTTGAGGATTTCCGAAGCGCTCTTCATGCTCTTGACGTTGTAGGTTCCCGGCTCCAGCCATCCCTCAAAGCTACCGCCCGCTTCATTGGGCAGAATATCCTTACCCTTGTTCTTGATAATCGTGTCGAATTCGCTTTGGGAAATGCCGGAAAGCTTCGCGGCGTCGGCGAACACATCGGTGGCACGTTCACCGGGATGAACCTCAAGGAAGCCCGCCGCCTGGTTGGTGTCGGAGAGAACGGCGATCACATCGGATGCGGCCATATGCTTCTTCAATGTGAACGTTCCAGGATAGAGTGTCGAGCTATTGGCGTTGACCACGCTGGTGAACGCGGCAGTGGACTTGATGACTTCGGCCTTGAGCAGATTATCGGCGATCTCCGCAGCGCCTTGGCCCTCGCTCACGGTGAATTCGACCTCGCCATAGCCCGGTCCCGGATAGTCCGCGATGGCCGTCGACTGGTTGCTCCGGCTGTCGCGCCATGCGATGAGCTTGGTTACGCCGAAATAGCCGCCGCCGATAAGCAGGGCGACGATGGCGATAGCGATGATAATGCCACTGATACGCTTGCGCTTGCGATGTGCACGTCGCTTGCGCATCTCCTTGCGGGATTTCGGCGGTTCTGGCGGCTTGGCCCCGCGCATTGGTTCTGCCCCCTGTTCGACCCAATGCGTGTTGTCATCAAAGAACTCGTTAAAATCATCGGTCATAACCGATACCTCACTACTCCCGGGTACGGTCGAGTGCCGTCTGCAAAATCACTACTGCCGACTGCTGGTCAACCACCGGCCTGTGCTTGTTCGAAGCTTTATGGGCCTCGAACAGTTGACGATGCGCACTGACTGTTGTTAATCTCTCATCTATCAATGACACCTGCGGAATCTGATACTCCGTAGAATCACTGTCTTCACTCTCTGCTTGCAGCCTCTTCTCCAGATTGGCCGCCCACCTGCGCGCTTTTTTAGCGCTTTTGCCTTCTGTACCGTCCATCTGCAGGGGCAATCCGACGATTACATGGTCCACATGTTCGTCTTCGATGACGTTCAGGACCTCGTCAATAGCAAAGAAATAGTCGCCGGCAACATGAATGTTACCAGCAGGGTGTGCAAAGGTAAGCTCCGGGTCGGACAGTGCCAGTCCGACCCGGGCATTACCCAAATCAACGCCTAACCACACCACTGGCGGAATCAGGCTTTCTGCGCCTCGTGCTTGAGCGCTTCGAGGGCCTCGCCGATCTTGGAGGCATCGACACCGCCACCCTGGGCGAAGTCCGGCTTGCCGCCGCCACCGCCGCCGAGGACCTTGGCTGCGCCACGCACCAGATCACCGGCCTTGATGCCGGCCTTGCGGGCGGCCTCGTTGGTGGCCACGGCGACCATCGGCTTGTCATCCTCGTTCACGCCGGCGAGGGCCACCACCACGGGGGCGTCTTCACCGAGTTGTGCGCGCACGTCGAGCACGGTCTTGCGCAGGGCGTCGACCGCGCCGAAGTGGCCCACGTTCTTGACAGCCACCTTGACCGGGGCCGCGGAGTTCTTGGTGTCAGCAACCAGCGCCGGAACCGAGGCGGCCAGCTGGGACTCGTACATGGCGGCCAAGCGACGATCGGATTCCTTAAGCTTGGCGAGCAGGGCGTTCACACGCTCGGCGAGCTCGTCCGGGCGAGCGTTGAGCTTGTCGGACAGCTGGGAGACCAGCGCGTGCTCACGAGCGTTGAAGTCATAGGCACCCTGGCCCACGACGGCGTCGACACGACGCACGCCGGAGCCGATGGAGGCTTCGGACAGGATGTTGACCATGCCGATCTTGCCAACGTGGTCCACGTGGGTACCACCACACAGCTCGCGGCTCCAGCCGTCTTCGCCGATGGAGACCACGCGTACGATGTCGCCGTACTTCTCGCCGAACAGGTGCATGGCACCGAGTGCGATGGCGTCGTCGAACTTCATTTCCTTGGTGGTCACGGCGAGGTTGTCGCGCAGCTTGTCGTTGACGCGCTCCTCGACTGCGGAGATCACGGACTTGGCCGGGGCCTTGGACCACTGGAAGTCGAAGCGCAGACGGTTCGGGGCGTCTTCGGAGCCGCGCTGGGTGGCCTGCGGGCCGAGCTCCTCGCGCAGCGCCTTGTGCACCATGTGCGTGGCGGTGTGAGAGCGGGCGATGGCGCCACGGCGGGCCAGGTCGATGTTGGCGTTGACTTCGGCGCCGACGACCAGCGTGCCTTCGGTCAGGCGGCACTGGTGGACGATGAGGTCCTTGATCGGCTTCTGCACGTCGTCGACTTCGAGCACGGCGCCGTCGTCGGACAGGATCTCGCCCTGATCGGCAAGCTGACCGCCGGCCTCCGCGTAGAACGGGGTGCGGTCGAGAATGACCTCGACGTTGGCCGGGCCGGTCACGGCGGGCACGGAGCCCTTGCCTTCCTGCATGATGCCGATGACCTTGGCACGGGCGGACATGTCCGTGTAGCCGAGGAAGTCGATCGGCTTGGCGAGCGTCTTCTTGAAGTCGTCATAGACCGACAGGTCCACGTTGTGGCGCTTCTTGAGGGCGTCGGCGCGGGCACGGGACTTCTGCTCGGCCATAAGCTCGCGGAACTTGGCCTCGTCGACTTTCACGCCTTGGTCAGCGGCCATTTCGAGAGTCAACTCGATCGGGAAGCCGTAGGTGTCGTGCAGAGTGAACGCATCAGAGCCGGAGACCACCGGGTCGGCGGTCTTCTTGGCCTTCTTGACGGCCACGTCGAGAATCTCGATGCCGTTCTCCAGCGTACGACGGAACGCATCTTCCTCGCCGTAGGCCGCTTCGGAGACATCGTGGAAGGTGTCGTTAAGCTCCGGGTAGCTGGCGACCATGGCCTCCTTGGAGACGGGCAACAGCTCGGGAATCACCGGATCGGTCACGCCAAGCACGCGCATGGCCTGCACAGTACGACGCAGCAGACGACGCAGCACGTAGCCGCGGCCGACGTTGGACGGGCGCACGCCATCGGACATAATCATCAGTGCGGAACGCACGTGGTCGGCCACGACACGGAACTTGACATCCGCGGCCTCGTCCTCGCCGTACTTGCGGCCGGACAGGCGCTCGGCGGCCTCAATGACCGGGAAGACCTCATCGGTCTCGTAGATGTTCTGCTTGCCCTGCATCAGGTAGGCCAAGCGTTCCAGACCGGCACCGGTATCGATGTTCTTCTGGGCAAGCTCGCCGACGATGTGCAGGTCGGTCTTGGACTTGACGTTGTCGACCTCGTAGTTCTCGAACACGAGGTCCCAGATCTCGATGAAGCGCGTCTCATCGGCCGCGGGACCGCCATCACGGCCGTATTCGGGGCCGCGGTCCACGTAGATTTCGGAGCAGGGGCCGCCAGGGCCAGGGCCACCGGTGGTCCAGAAGTTGTCTTCCATGCCGAAAATCTGCATGTGCTCGGGATCGAAGCCCTCGTTCTTCCAGATGGAACGGGCCTCTTCATCGTCGGTAAAGGTGGTGACCCACAGCTTTTCCGGGTCAAAGCCGTAACCGCCCTCACTCTGCGGGGTGGTCAGCAGCTCCCAGGCGTAGTGGATGGCCTCTTCCTTGAAGTAGTCGCCGATGGAGAAGTTGCCAAGCATCTGGAAGAAGGTGCCATGGCGGGTGGTCTTGCCGACCTCATCGATATCCAGCGTACGCACGCACTTCTGGTTCGATGTCATGCGGCGCTTCGGCGGGGTCTGCTCACCAAGAAGGTAGGGAATGAACGGCACCATGCCGGCGATGGTGAACAGCGTGGTGGGGTTCGGGGAAATCAGGGATGCCGAAGGCATGACGAGATGATCATGTTTGGCAAAGTAATCGAGGTATCGCTTTGCGATGTCCGCAGTGCGCATGAGCGGATGAACTCCTTGTTTGGGTAATGGGCGCAGTTGCGCCTGGTATTGGTGGAAAAAGACTGATTATGAGGACTAGTTTGTTCTAGCTGGTTCAGTGACTAGATGGCAAGGCGGCATGCGCGTGTCAGTTGGCGCGCTCGATGTACTGACGGTTGAGCTCAGCCTCGCGGGCTCGACGGGTGACATTGAACTCGTTGACCAACCCTTCGAGTGTTTTCATCGGCACATTGTCCTGATCGGGGCCAAGCAGGAACTGGCGTGCCGCGTCAGGCGTATTGGCCTTGACATAGGCCTGTGCCTTGGTGACGGCCATCACGCCGATGGCCACGCCGACGCCGACCCAGAAGATGCGTTTGAACATCACTCCCCCTTCTCGGCGGTGTCGTTGACGGTGGTTTTCGCGGCGTTCTTCGCAAGGAAGGACTGCCCCGTGGTTTTCAGCGCGTAGAAGGTGGAAGCGATCTTGATGATGGGCTTACCGAGGAAAGAGCCATACAGATCAGTCAACGCACCAACGTTGTTGGCGGTGGTGGAAGCCGCGGCGGAAATCTTGTTGACATCCTCAAGCGACTTGTTGACCTGCTTGACGGTGGTCACGCCTTCGTCCAGCGCGGGGATGGCGTGTTCGCCGGACTCCCGGACCGTCTGCGATATCTGATCAAACATCTTGCCCAGCCTGATCAGCGGATAGATCATGAAACCGGCCAATACTGCGAACGCGATGGCCGCGATCAGGCCAGCGATCTCTCCGACTCCCATTGTTTCCTCCTTGCGGTCACACTTACTCGCCTAAGGGTAGCACTCCTTCCCTATTTCTTGGCATACCATTGCACGCGCAGGGCGAAAACCGTGCGCGTGGATGCATGCGGCTATAGGCGAAAGGTGTCCTGCTGACGCTTTCGTTTGCGGCGTGCCGCCGTGGACCGTACGTGCTATTCGATATGTATTGCTTGCTATTTGCTACTTGCCGTACGAAACGATGGTCACGGCCTCGCCGAACGGCTTGTCGGTGTCGAAGTCGAGCACGGTTACCGAACCATTGGCCGGGCGTTCGTTCAGATCGAGGTCAGGGCCGCCGAACCGGTGGCCGAGGCTAAGCAGTGTGTTGCCATGCGAAATCTGCAGCACATCGTCGCCATCCTTGAGATTCGGGTTGTCGGCGATAAGACGGAACGCGCCTTCGACGCGCGTCCAATATTCCCCATCGGATTCCGCATCGTGGAAGGGATCGGCTTCCTTGAGAAAATCACGCGAGGCCCCCAACCCGAACTTCTCGACGATTTGGTTGTAGGTTTTGGCGCCGTGAGGCGCTCCCGCGGCGTACCAGGCCATGGCCATGTCAAGTCCCTCGTAGTAGCCGTAGAACTGCTCGCGGAAGTGCATGTCCGTCACGAGTGCGGGGCGCGGGTTACCCGCGGCTTCGTTGATGTCGAGAATTTTCTCGGCCGTCTGCCGGGCACGCGTGGTGTCCGAACAGTAGGCGGCGGTGAACGTCAATCCTTTCAGTCGCTCACCGGCCTTGACGGCATCAGCGACGCCCGACTCGGTCAGCGGCGAATTCGACCATCCCTGCAGACGGTTGTATCGGTTGAAATAGGTCTGTCCGTGACGGACCAAATGCAGATGAAGAATCATGGTTCCGATTATGTCACCATTCCGGCGGTTTCGGTGCGGGCTGCCGGAAGTCATAAGTCATAACGGCATAGGTCACTACCTGAGATATGCGTAATCCGGGTAGTATACCTGACGATTCCTGAGAGTACACTTAGGGTACTATGAGCATAACCTCGAAACCTGCGCCATCTCAATCGTCTGAGCCTGCCCATTTCAGGGGTATCGATGGACTGCGCGCTCTGGCGATTCTTGGAGTCATAGCATTCCACACCCGCCCGTCGCTATTGCAGGGCGGATTCATTGGCGTGACGATGTTTTTCGTTATCACCGGTTTTCTTGCCACACGTTCAGTACTGAACATGGTGGACCGCACCGGGTCCTTTGGATATGGCCGATATCTGATCCGCCGCATTACTCGTTTATGGCCGGTGATGCTGGCGACCATTGCCGTGGTGCCTTGGCTCACTTGGATGTTCGCTCCCAGCCTGTTGCAGAAAGTGGTTTCCGATTCGCTGCCGAGCGCCTTGTTCGCCAGCAATTGGGTGTACATCTTCCGCAAGGTGCCGTATTTCGAGGCGGCCGGATTGCCTTCTCCTCTGACCCATCTGTGGTTCTTGGGCGTGACGATGCAGTTCTATCTGATTTGGCCGTTGCTGATGGTGGTGCTCGGCAAAATCACCAAGTCCAAATGGGTGCGCTCCATGGCGATTCTTGTCATCATGGCTGCTTCCACCGCCGCCATGGTGCTGCTGTTTGACCCGGCCAATACCTCCCGCGTGTATTACGGTACCGATACTCGTCTCGCCGAGCTGGCCGCCGGCGCGCTGTTGGCTATCTGGATTGCGCCTTCCTCGCGAGGTACGGAAGTTGCGGAAGCTGGAGCGGCTTCGCAAACAGTGCAGATCGGACGTCAGGCCGGCGACAAGACGGGCGCCCGTCTCACTATCGTCTGCAATGTTCTTGGCACCGCGGCTTTGGCGGCACTGCTGGCCGGATTCTGGTTCGCCAACGGGTATCTGTCGTACATGTACCAAGGCGGGTACCTGATTACCGCGTTCATATCGTTGTGCGCCTTGGCCTGTGCCGTGAACAATGACTCAATCTGGTCGCGCGTGCTGGGTTGCGCTCCCCTACGCTATATCGGGTCGCGATCGTTCTCGCTGTACGTCATGCATTATCCGCTGCTGCAGTTCATGAATCCGGCGACACGAACGCAGGCGTTGCCGTGGTGGGGTTGGGTTCTTGAGGCCATCGTGGTGTTGGCGGCGTCGGAAGCCTTCTACCAGCTGGTCGAGGCGGCCCGTAAATCGGTGCAGATGCCTCGCAGCCAACATGCCAAGCCGCTGCCGAAAGCCGGCTACCAGCTGCGCCCGGGCGCGTGGGTCATGTCGGTTATCGGATTGGTGACCGTTGTGGTGCTGACGTGGGCACCGGTGGATTGGAATGGCATCGCTCAAGCGCGAGCCATTCAGCTGCGCCCCGAACTCGCGGCACCCGCCAAGCCGGTCAAGAAACCGGCGAAGCCCGAGCCCGAGTCTTCTGCCACGAATGCCGCGAACGGCGAAACCAATACCGCTGACGCGAATAAGAACGGTTCGGATTCTCAGCCGCCCACCATCAAACCGATTGCGGAAAAGGTGCCAAACAATCTTGACATTTCGAAGTACGCCTATGATCCGGCAACGGAAAGCTGCAACGCGGATATGATGATGGTCGGCGATTCAGTGACGTCGGGTACTTCGGACGCCATCCAGGCCGCATTCCCGAACGCTTTTATCGATGGCCTGCCGAACCGTCAGATGCCGCAGGCGGTGGATGTGTATCAGCAGGACACCGCTGCCGGCCACAGTGGCAGTGTGGTGGTGTTTGGCCTCGGCACGAACGGCGTGATTTCGAATGAGCAGGAAGTGCAACAGCTCATTGACCTGACCGGCGGCAAGCCGACATACTTCATCACCATCCGTATGCCATACCCGTGGCAGGAGAACAACAACAATACGATGCTGCGTGAGGCCGCCAAGAAGAACAAGAACGTGGGCATCATCGATTGGCATGGGTATAGCGAAGGTCATAGCGAATACCTCAACGATGACGGCATTCATCCGAATATGACCGGTGCCTATGCGTACGCGACGATGATTCGTCAGGCGGTGTGCGGCCAGTAATCGCCCTACAACGCAGGAACCCCGCGGCTTCTCGAAAGAAGCGCGGGGTTCGAGCGGTATGTCCTGGATTTGTTGACCAGAGGGCCCGGATCAGCGGGCGTAGAATTCGACCACGTACTGGATGTTGACCTGCACCGGGATCTCTTCGACCTCCGGCTTACGGGTCACAGTGGCCTTCAGGGACGGCAGGTTCACGTCGAGGTAGCCGGGGACCGCAGGCAGCACGTCACGGTGCACGCCTTCGGCGGCGATCTGGAACGGAACCATGGTCTGGCTCTTGGCCTTCACCTGAATGGTCTGGCCGGGCTTGACGCGGTAGGACGGGCGGTCCACGATGTTGCCGTCGACGAGGATGTGACGGTGCACCACGAACTGACGGGCCTGGGCGGTGGTGCGGGCGAAGCCGGCACGCAGCACCAGGTTGTCGAGACGGGTCTCGAGGTCGGTCAGCATGGCGTTACCGGTCTGGCCGGCAGTACGGGTGGCCTTCTCGTAAGCGGCGCGAAGCTGCTTCTCGGAGATGCCGTACTGAGCGCGCAGACGCTGCTTTTCGCGCATACGCACCGCGTAATCGGACTCGGTGCGGCGGCGGTCACGGCCGTGCTCGCCAGGAGCGTACGGACGCTTTTCGAAGATGCGCTGAGCCTTGGGGGTCAGTGCGATGCCGAGGGCGCGAGACAGACGCACCTGACGGCGAGAACGCTGAACGTTCGTCATTGGATTAATCCTTCTGTCGTTATCTGAACGGAACGCTTGCCTTGCATATGCCTGGCAAGCGCTGAGCCGGGCCTCCCCAGCGCTTCGTCGTGAACGAACACGAACGGGTTGGTTTTCTTGCGATCACCTACCGCCGACCCGCTGATGGGCTATGACTCCAGACGGTATCTACCTGTTGGCAGACACCAGCAGACCATATTACACCGAGGCTATGGACAGCACTCCGGCGTCCATGCGATACACCCGGTCTGCGTATTCGAGTGCATCGGGATCATGGGTGACCATGAGAATCGCCGTGCCGTTGTTGGCTTGGTCTCTGAGCAGACGCATTACGATGTCGGTGCTCTCCTGGTCGAGGTCGCCGGTCGGCTCGTCGGCGATGAGCAGGCTCGGCTGGTTCATCAGCGCGCGGGCGATGGAGACGCGCCGCATTTCACCGCCGGACAGCTCGCGCGGGTAGCTGTCCGCCAGATCGGCGACACCAAGCTGGGTGAGCAGCATGCGAGCTCGGGTGGCGAACAGGTCCGGACGGCTCGCAGCCGTGTTTGACGGCGTGTTTTCCCGGTCTGTGATTGGCGCAATGACATCCGGCATGAACAGGTCGGCGGCTGCTTCATCATTGGTGGCAGCGGCTTGTGCCACGGCATCGGTCGACGCAACATCGTCCACCTGAGCAACGGCATCCGTTGCTTCTGCGTTTTGGGCGAACGGCAGCGGCTCCTGAAACATCGTTGCGGGCAGAATCACGTTGTCGAGCACGGTCAGGTTGCCGAGCAGGGTCTGGCTTTGGGTCACGAATCCGATGGTGCGATTCCTCAGCACGGACAGTGCTTTATCGCCCAAGTCGGCCACATTGCGTCCAGCCACGCTCACGGTTCCCGAGGTCGGGCGAATCAGCCCGGCGACCATGTTGATCAGCGTGCTTTTGCCGTTGCCCGACCGGCCGACGATGGCGATGAATTCGCCGGCATCGACGGTGAGGTTCACGTGGCTGACGGCGTCGAACGGCGTGCCGCGGCGGACGAACTGGCGGGTCAGGTCCGTCAAGGTCAGCAGATGGTCCGGGGAGGGCGTCTCGGTTACGTGCGGCGAATCCGGCGCAGTCGGCGCGTTCGGCTGAGCTGGCGTGGTCGGCTGGAGCTTGGTCGGCTCAACCGTGGTCGGCTGAAGCGGCGTAGTTGTCTCAGTCATATCACTCCCCCTCTCGCAGGGTCAGGTAGGCTTCGGGCCGGCCGAGACGCCACATGGTGGCCAGCGAACCGATGATGCCGATGACCGTAGAGCACACAACGGTCACGGCAATGAATCCGATCACCGCAACCGGGCTGGCTTGCAGATACGGCAATTGAAGTTGTTTGCCGATCAGCGAACTGAATGGGAAAATCACCAGGCTGGCCGCGCCGACGCCGATTACGCCACCGATCAGACCGATGATGGCGGATTCCTTCAGAATGATGGCATTCAACATGCCGCGCGTGGCGCCCATGATGCGCAGGGACGCGAATTCGCGTTTGCGTTCGTTCACCGACGAGGCGAATACGGCGAGCAGCACAATCACGCCCATTACCCAGATCACCGCCACGAAAATCTTGAGGTAGGTGACAAGCGCGGTCAGCGAAGTTCTGGTGTTGGCGGTGATGCCGCCGGGGTATACGTATCCCAAATCGGCGAATCGGGAGTCAAGACGCTTGATGTTCTCAGACACGGTCTGCGCTTCGTAGCCCCGCTGCGTCTTGATCATCACGGTGGAGACGGCTTCGCCTGCATATTCGGCGGGCATGACCTGCTTGGAGACCTTGGCCGAGGCGGCGACCATATCAGGCACGGTGTTTTGGCTGATGAACACCGAATTGTCGAGGCTGGTGCCGGTGTTGGCGAGCTGGGCGACGACCGGCCATGAACGGCCATAGAGTTCGATGGCGCCGTCGGTGGACACGTTGACGTTTGCGCCGGCAATCATCTGGCCGTCTTCAAGGGGGCCTTCGAACTGGGATGCGACCCATGGTTCGATGACGAAGTCAGTGTCCGGGTCGTAACCGATGATCTGCAGCTTTTCGGCACAGCAGGCGGCGGCCAGCGATGATATATAGGTCTGTTCGGTGGCCTGTGCGATACCGTCGGCCTGCATGACCTCGTCGGCGATGTCTTTGGTGAAATAGAAAGTGCTGGGATTGCCGCTGGTGAGCAGCGCTTCAGCCTTCTGCGCGGTGTTTTGCGGCACGACCATAAGGTCGGCGCCCAGGCGTTTTTCCATACTGGTCATTCCGGTGTTGAGGTTCATGGTCAGCATGGTGCCGCCGAAGAACGTCAGCGCGAGGATGGTGACGACGGAGAGCAGTGCGCCGGTACGGAACGGCTTGCGTTTGAGGTTTTCAATCGGAAGGCCGCGCAATGCGATATGGGATGGCACGATGAGTCCTTATGTTGCTTATAGTGCGGTTGCAATAAGCGAGGCCGGAGTCCAGCGTTCGGAATGGCTGGACTCCGGCCGTCTGCGCGATCAGTTGCGCTTGGCGGCGCGAGAGTCGAGCCAGATGGCGATGGCCGCGAACACGATGGTGAGCACGCCGAGCACGATGAGCGTGGGCAGCATAACCATGCGGCAGTGCATCATCGCGCCCTTGCAGATGCCGATCAGGAAGGTGGGTACGGCGAGTAGCAGCAGGGCGTTGGCTGCGGCGGCGATATTGAGGCCGATGCGAATCTGCGGGGCGACGAACAAAGCCACGACGCCGAACACGAGGATGACGACGCCGATGCCGGTGGCCGCCTGCTGCGAGTAGTGGCAGGCACCCGGCATGTCATGGCCGGTGCAGGCGTGCGCAAAGGTCTGGGGCGCGATGGTGATCAGCGCGCCGAACAGAATATTGGGCACGGATGCAAACAGCTTGTTCTTCATAACTACTTTTTCCTCTCCCCTGTTCCCAGGGCTCGTAGGCGCAACCTCCGCATTATGCCCAGATAGTGATGAAGAACACAAGTCTTGTTTTTTGTGAATTTATTTGGTATATGACTCAGCCCCTCGTCAGAGGGGCCAATCTATCTACAACTTCTCAATAGGTGCTACGCGGAGCATGAGGCGTTTGACGCCGGCGGAGCCGAAGTCCACGGTGATTACCGAATTGCGGCCCTTGTCTTGCGCGTCGGTGACCTTGCCGAGACCGTACTGATCGTGGCTGATCATGTCGCCCACGGCGAAGTCGGCGATATTCAGGCCATTGTCCTTGGTGAGCTTCGAGCTGGGCACGGCAGAGCCGGTCGAACCGGATTTCGGTGTGGTGCGGCGCGTGGTGACCTTGCCGCCACGGGTACCGCCATATGAACCGGACGAAGAACCGGAACGGGAACGCGGCCCGTAAGACGACCCCGAACCGGAGCGAGACCCGTAGGAGGACGAGCCGGAGCGGGAATCATATGATGATGAACGGGAACCGTACGAAGAACCTGAACGCGACCCATAGGACGAACCCGAACCGGACGAACCACGCGAGCCGAACGTCGACGACCCGCCAAACGTGGCACCGCCGAAATCGTCATCATCCCAGCCGCCCAAATCGTCGGCGAATCCATCGGTCTCCCAGTTGGCGCGCATACGCTCCACGCCGGCTTCACGGCGTTTCCAATCAATCAGCGGATCCGGAATCTCGTCGAGGAATTGGCTGGGCATCATATCGGCGGCCTGGCCCCACTGGGAGCGGACGGCGGCGCGCGTGACATACAGCCGCTGCTTGGCACGCGTGATGCCCACATAGGCGAGTCGGCGTTCCTCCTGCAGTTCAGTGGTGTCTTCCATCGAACGCGAATGCGGGAAGGTGCCCTGTTCCATGCCGGTCAGGAACACCACCGGGTATTCGAGGCCCTTGGCGGTATGCAAGGTCATGAGCGTCACCTTGCCGGAGTCCTCCGCCTCGCCGGGCAGTTGGTCGGAGTCGGCCACAAGCGCGGTGGTCTCCAGGAATGCGGACAACGTGGCGTCAGGCGTGTTCTGTTCGAATTCGGCTGCGGTGGACTGCAGCTGGGAGAGGTTCTCCAGACGGGAGGCGTCCTGCGGGTCCACGGATTTCTCAAGTTCGGCCCTTAAGCCCGACTTCTCCAATACTTCGGCCACGATCTCGCTGGGCTTGGAGTCGTGCGCGCGCGTGAACTGCGAGAGCGCGCCCATCAGATCGCGGAATGCTCGTAGCGAGGTGGCGGTGCGGGTCGGCACCTCGATCTCATCCAAGTGCATAAGTGCGTAGAAGAAGCTGGTGCCATGCTCGCGCGCGTAGGCGAGTAGCACGCCTTCGGCGCGGTCGCCAAGCCCACGCTTGGGCACGTTGAGAATACGGCGTAGATTCACATCGTCGTCCGGATTGACGAGCGCCTGCAAATAGGCCAGCGCATCCTTGATTTCGCGACGTTCGTAGAACTTGGTGCCGCCGACGAGCTGATACGGCTGATTCGTGTTGATCAGCGCCTCTTCGAGCGAGCGGGATTGGGCGTTGGCGCGGTACATGATCGCCATGTCGGAGTAGGCGATGCCCTCTTCGGCGTGCAGGCGCGCGATTTCGGTGGCTACCCACTGGGCCTCCTGCTGGGCGTTGTCCGCCGCGTAGCCGACGATCGGCTCGCCCTTGCCGAGCGCGGTCCACAGTTTCTTGGGCTTGCGGCCCTCGTTGTTGCTGATCACCGCGTTGGCCGCATCCAGAATGGTCTGCGTCGAACGATAGTTCTGTTCGAGCATGATGGTCTTGGCGTTCGGGAAGTCCTGCTCGAAGTCCTGGATGTTGCGGATGTCGGCGCCACGGAACGCGTAGATGGACTGGTCGGAATCGCCCACCACGGTGATCCAGGCGGGGCCGGACTTGCCGGCGTTCGGCGCGCCCGGGATGGCCTTCTCCCCCGTGTCCACGCCGGCCAGCTCGCGCACGAGCACGTACTGGGCGTGGTTGGTGTCCTGATACTCGTCGACGAGAATGTAACGGAAGCGTTGATGGTAGTACTCGGCGACGGCCGGGTCGGTGCGCAGCAACTCGACCGTGCGGCCGATCAGATCGTCGAAGTCGACGGCGTTGGCCAGGTCCAGTCGATGCTCGTATTCGGCGTAGATCACCGCGTAGATGGCTTCAAGGTCGCTCACCGTGCCGAACTGGTAGCCGCGCTGGCCGGGCGTGAAGTCGGGCGCGTGGACGGCGAGGTTTTCCTTCCAGCCGGTCAGGTTGTTCTTGAGGTCGGAGATGTGGCCGAGGATCGAGCGTGGAGTGTAGCGCTTGATGTCGAGGTTGAATTCGGTGGCGATGATTTTGACGAGTCGCTCGGAGTCGGCGGAATCATAAATGGAGAAGCCGGACTTGAGCCCGATGGACTTGCCGTCGCGCCTCAGAATGCGCACGCAGGCGGAATGGAAGGTGGAGACCCACATGCGCTGGGCCACCGGGCCGATCAGCGAACCGAGTCGTTCGCGCATTTCGGCGGCGGCCTTGTTGGTGAAGGTGATGGCCAGAATCTGGCTCGGCCATGCGCCGAACTGGCTCAAGATCCAGGCGATGCGGCGGGTCAGCACGCGGGTTTTGCCGGAGCCGGCACCGGCGCCGATCAGCAGCGCCTGACCGCGATATTGCACGGCTTCCGCCTGCTGCGGGTTCAGATCGCCTACAAGTTCCTGCGCGCTGCGTGCGATGACTTCCGGCTCGTCGTACACTGTTGCCTCCCTTTGAATCGCGACATTCATGTTTACCACATGCACGGGTCAGCGTCGGACAACGTACACTTACGAGTATCCATATCACTCACTGACATACAGCAATGGGAGGTCAAATGCAGGAACTTGAGGAGCGAATCCAAAGCGAGGGAACGGTGAGGGCGGGTGATGTGCTCAAGGTGGATGCGTTCCTGAACCACCAGTGTGACGTGGGCCTGTTCGACCGCATGGGTTCGGCATGGGCCGCTCATTTCGCCGGCAAGCACATCACCAAGATTCTGACCATCGAGGCGTCCGGCATCGGCATTGCGTGTGTGGCGGCCCAGCATTTCGGCAATGTGCCGGTGGTGTTCGCCAAGAAGGCGCAGTCCATCAACCTTGACGGCGACCAGTACACCACCACGGTCTATTCCTTCACCAAGCAGAAGGAGTTCCCGGTGATCGTGGCCAAGAAGTATCTGAACGCCGGCGACCATGTGCTGCTTATTGACGATTTTCTGGCCAACGGCAAGGCGTTGCGCGGTCTGATTAACCTGTGCGAGGCGGCCGGTGCCACGGTCGAGGGCATTGGCATCGCCGTGGAGAAGGGCTTCCAGGGCGGCGGTGACACGCTGCGCGCTGAAGGCTACGATGTGGATTCGCTGGCCATCGTCGAGTCCATGAATCCCGAGACCGGCGAAATCACATTTAGGCACTGAGTACATTGCCTGCTCCCGCCGGCGGGAGCAACAGAGAGAAGAAGAGAATCACGTCAGAGAAGAAAACCAAGAATTCCGTATCCTTTGAGGCGCTGTCTTCGCTGGACGCACCCGTATCCTTCTGGAAAGGCATTCCGTTCGGCCTGCAGCATGTGATGGCCATGTTCGTGGCGAACCTCGCCCCGATCTTCATCGTCGCCTCGGCCGCGAAGATGACCCCGGCCCAATCGGCCACCATCATCCAGGCCGGCCTTCTGGTTGCGGGCCTAGGCACCTGCCTGCAACTGTACGGCGCGTGGCTCATCGGCTCGCGTCTGCCGATGGTCACCGGCATCTCCTTCACCTACGTGGCGGCCGCCGTGGCGATCTGCGCGGACAAGGGCTATGGCGCAGTGGTCGGCGCGGTAATGGTCGGCGCGGTAATGGTCGGCGGTCTGCTGGAACTCGTGCTGGGTTTGACGGCCAAGTATTGGCGTCGGTTCGTGCCGCCCATCGTCTCCGCCATCGTGGTCACGTCGATCGGCTTCTCGCTGCTCAACGTGGGTGCCACGAGCTTCGGCGGCGGCAGCGGAGCCAAGGACTTCGGTTCCTGGCAAAACCTAACGCTCGGGCTTATATCTTTGGTCGCCTGCCTGGCGTTCCAGCTGTTGATGAAGGGCACGGCCAAGCAGCTGTCCGTGCTGTTCGGCCTGGTGGTCGGCTATGTGGCGGCCATCTGCATGGGCAAGGTCGATTTCTCCGGTTTCCAGAACCTCGCCATCGTGTCCGTGCCGCAGTTCATGCCGTTCAAGCCTGAGTTCGACTGGGGTTCGATCATCTCCATCGGCCTGCTCTACGTCGTCTCCTCGGTCGAGGTGCTGGGTGACACCGCCGCGCTGACCAAGGTGGGCCTGAACCGTACGCCCACCGAACGCGAGACCGCGGGCGCCATCGCCGGCGACGGCCTGATCTCCACCGTATCCGGCCTGTTCGGATGCCTGCCGCTGACCTCGTTCGCGCAGAACATCGGATTGGTGGCCATGACCAAGGTCGTCAACCGCAAGGTGATTCTCTCCGGCGGACTGATTCTGGTGCTGGCGAGCTTCGTGCCGGCCATCGCCGAGGTGTTCAACTCGCTGCCACAGGCGGTGCTCGGCGGCTGCACGATCATGATGTTCGGCAACATCATTCTTTCGGGCTTCCAGATGATCGCCGAAGCGGGCTTCACGCAGCGCAACATCACGCTTGCGGCGCTTTCGCTGACCATCGGCATCGGCTTCACCCAGGTGAGCGACATCTTCGCGCAGTTCCCGGCACTGTTCCAACAAATCTTCGCCTCGAACTGCATCGCCGTGGCGTTCGTGGTGGCCGTGATCCTGAACGCCGTGCTGCCCAGCGAGGAGCATTTCCTCTCCGCGCCCAAGGAGGCACCGGCCGCGGACGCCGAGTGATAACAACGCGACATATCAGCTGCGCATAATCACATGATGATGCCCTATCGTCTTGCAGGATGATAGGGCATCATTGATTTTGAGAGAGACTACAAGTTGAACCATGAGTTCGAGCCGGTGGCGTGTCGATCAATCGACATCCTCCCATTCGAGGATGTCTCCGGGTTGACAGTCGAGCGCCTTGCAGATGGCGTCCAACGTGGTGAAGCGGACGGCTTTGGCACGTCCGTTCTTCAGAATGGACACGTTGGCGGGCGTGATGCCAATTTGTTCGGCGAGCTCGCCGACGCCAATCTTGCGTTTGGCCATCATGACGTCGAGATTGATGCGAATCGTCATCTCAAATCACCTGCTCGAGTTCGCTCCCGAGCCGGACAAGGAGAACAGTTTCCATACGGCCACGAACGCCGCTTCGATGCAGAGCAGGAACAGCACGCCCATAATGAGATATGACCAGTGCATCGACGTCTGGCTCGGGTAGAGGCCGGCCAGCGCGCCGCTCAATCCCGGTACGGCGAGTAGTTGGCCCCATAGGCAGGCCAGCCAGACCAGAATCACGATGGCTTTCAACGCGAGCAACACCCATCGGTTCATGTAGTTTTTCATAGCCCGGTCCTTTCAGGTGCCGACGTTTTTGGCGACACCGCGAACATCGATATGACTATATCGAAAAACGATATACCTTGCAAGGCGTATTGCGTCAACCGGCATTGGTCGCTCATATGCATATAGGCTTCGGCAGACTGTCAGCAGACCGTCAGCTCAACGGAACGAACGCCATATGAGCCACCCATTCGCGCACGAGCGTGATGACGGCTTCGGGTTGGTCGATGTGCGCGTTGTGACCGGCATTATCCAGAGTCACGAAGGTGGCGTTGGGATAGTGCGGCAACAGGGCTTGCTGGTCTTCGTATCCGACGATCTGGTCTTGCTTGCCGGTGACGATGAGCACCGGACCCGCATATGTGCCGAGCATTTCCTCGGGATTATCGGCCAGCCAATAACGCTGATCCAGTCGTTCGCATGCCGCACGGTCGCACAACGCCACGCCGGGCAGGATGAACCGTTGGTAGCGCCGCCACGCGTCGAATGACTGGTTGACGCCCATGGTAATGAAATCGAACACCTGTTCCTGTGGCAAGGAGTGCGTCAGCTTGGGATTGGGCTGTGCAACCACATGTTCGGCCACATGCCGGCCGGCATGCTGCGGGTCCACGACCGGCGCGATCAATGCCATACCGGCCACTCGGCGAGGTTCGCGCGCCAATACTTCGCGGACAAGCGCACCGCCCATCGAGTTGCCGACCATGGCGAATGGAGCCGCTTTACCGACAAGGCCGTCAATGGCCGTTTGCAGCCAATCCGCCATTTCCGGCAGCCCGCAGGCATGCTCGGGCAATGCCGGCGTACGGCCGAAACCGGGCAGATCCAGATATATACGGCGAATTGAATCATTGCCGTCAAACGCCTTGTCGAGCATCATCAGCGAACGATGGTCCACACCCATGCCATGCACGAACACGACGGGCAATCCATCATCATTGCCCTCAATCGCGCAGTACGGCTGCAATTGTGCCATGTGTTCCTCTCCTTCAACCCGGTACAAATCGCCTTTCACACAATAGCGGCAGCAGCTCCCCTGGTGTCGGAGCAATCCCGACCGCCATTCTCGGTTTCGAGGGGCTGATTTCGTGGTTTGGGGACATCCACTTCCGTTTCAAGGGGCTGGTCATTGGCCAAAACCCAAGTACGAATGGCTTCATGCCAACGTCATTTCGCCGTTTTGGAGCTGTCGCTACTCGGCCATCAGCCCCTCGAAACGGAAGTGGATGTCTCGGAACGAGCAAATCAGCCCCTTGAAACGCAAATAGACGATTGCGAATCGGCTTATCAGCCGCGTCGAACTTGCAATAGAGATGTCGGTGTATCATTCCCCGGTCTGATTGCGCGGATGTCAGGAAGCGTGAAGAATTGTCACAAAGTCGCGTGATGGCGCAGCCGCCGTTCAGGTGGATATGCCACGCTGTCATGATGACGGCCGAGCCGGAACACGGCAAATCCCGCATGCTGCATAGGCCAACCGGTCACGGTCAGCCATGACACCGAAATATTGGAGGCGCAATGGGACAACAGGTGCGGTACGGCAGACGCCGCTCCCATGGCGCGGGCGCGCTGATTGCAGCCGTCATACTTGTTGTTGCGGTGCTGATCGCGGCATGGACGCTGCTGCCACGGCTATTCACGCCTCGCGAGACCGCGCGCACGGCCGAGGAAGCATATTGCGCGGCGGTGTCGTCCGACGGAGCCCGCCGCACCTTGACGCCTGATCAGGCGCAGAACGCGGCGCTGATTGCGAACATCGCCGTCACGCGCGGACTGCCGGATCACGCGGCGACGGTGGCCATCGCCACGGCCATGCAGGAGTCGAGGCTGACGAATCTGGACTACGGCGACTTGGATTCGCTCGGCCTGTTCCAACAGCGGCCCAGCCAAGGCTGGGGCACGGCGGAGCAGGTGTCCGACATGACCTATGCGACAAACATCTTCTACGACCATCTGCTGCAGGTGCCGGATTGGGAGACGATTCCGGTGGAGAACGCCGCGCAGGAGGTGCAGCGCTCAGGCTACCCGGAACTATATGCCACATGGGATGCGATGGCACGCGCTTGGGCCTCGGGGCTGACCGGCGAACGGTCGGCGGGCGTCACGTGCGCGTTGGAGCCAGCAACCTCCTCGGACGCGGACGGGTTGGTTGCCGCCATAGGCGGTACACTGCCGAATGTCAATGTCTCGGTTGCGCCCCCAAATGGCAAAACCGGCACGAACAACGGCGCTGCGACCAATACGGCCAGCACAACGTTGACGATCACGCTGCCGGACGGCCTGTCCGCCGACAACCGCACTCGACTTTGCTGGCAGACGGCAGGCTGGCTGGTCACGCATGCACGTCAATACGGCATTGACGCACTGCACGCGGACGGCATGGATTGGAACCGCAAAGCCGGTACATGGACCGGCACCGAAACCGCCGAGCAGACCGTCACCGTCACGCTTGCGTGATGTGACCTATAACGCCGTCGCGACCACAAATCCGACTGACTGGAGCCTACGCCGTCGATGCCGCCTGAGGCACGATACGGATATGATTTTTACTCGTTCGAATGAGCCCAATCCACGACGGCTTCGATGTTATTGCCATCCGGGTCCAGCACGAATGCGGAGTAATAGCCGGGATGGTACGGGCGCGGACCGGGAGCGCCGTTGTCTCGGCCGCCGGCGGCGAGCGCGGCTGCATGGAACGCCTGCACGACTTGCTGGCTGTCAGCCAGGAACGCGATGTGTGTGACCGGCGTGACCGGCGAAGCCTCCGCCTCCGGCCCGTCAATCGGTGACACGTAGAAATCGGAGTGCAGGGTTCCGTCATCCACGCCGAATCCGAGCGTGGGCTCATGATGCGCCTTGACGATATAGCCGAGCGGTGCGAGCGCCTGTTTGTAGAATGTGATGCTACGGTCGATGTCTTTCACGTGCAACGTCAGATGGTCCAGCATGGTCTTGGTCACCCTCCCCTGGTTCTTGTATTCGATTGCTGCTTGCAGTGTAAGCCCGAACGTTTCCCACAGGGCCGCGCATGGCTATGATGAGAGCAATCGCACGTCGAGTTCGAGACAATATTCAAAACGAATCCAAGGCAATAGGGGGAATGATGATGACCAAGGCACTGATTGTGGTGGATATGCAGCCGACGTTCTGTGAAGGCGGCGAACTGGGAGTCGAAGGCGGCAACGCGGTCGCCGAGCGGATCGCCGATTATGTGAACGCGCATCGCAGCGAGTACGCGTATATCGCAACCACGCAGGACTGGCATATCGAGCCGGGCGCGCACTGGTCGGCGGAACCGGATTTCGTGGACACGTGGCCGAAGCATGGTGCGGCCGGCACGCCGAACGCCGAATTGCATACGGCGATCAAGGCGCTGAATATCCAGCATCATTTCAAGAAGGGCCAGTATTCGGCGGCATATTCCGGTTTTGAGGGCATCGAGGACAATACCGACCGTATCCAGACCCGCGAGGAGGTCACGGCCGAGCAATCCGCCGGCAAGACGCTGGCCAATGCGCTGAAGGCCGCCGGCGTGAGTCGCGTGGATGTGGTGGGCATCGCCGAATCGCATTGCGTCAAGGACACCGCGCTCGATGCCAGGAAATTCGGTTTCGAGGTCACCGTGTTCGAGGACCTGACCGTACCGGTCAGCGAGGAGCTCGGTGTCGCGGCCCGCAAACAGATGACGGCGGCCGGCATCACATTGGCCGAGTCCCGCTGATCAGGCCGGATATACCCAGAGCGAACGCACGAACACTTCCGTATATTCAAGCCCGACACTGCCGCATAGTCGCCTAGTCGATATGTGAAGAAGGCTTTTATGGTTACGATGCTGCTGACTTCGATATTCCGCAACGCCTCGTCCGCCGTGCATGAAGTCGAACCGCATCCGCAAGGCAAGCGGGTCGTGTTCATCCCGACGGCGAGCGCCGTGGAACCGTGGGGGCCGGTTCACTCGGCGTTGAGCAAACGCGCGCTGCAACGCCTCGGTTTCGAGGTGGAGCAACTGGATGTGGAAGATGTGCCGAGCGGGTCCGCCGAACGCGTCACGCGTAGCATCGCCGAGGCCGACTACATCTATGTGGGCGGCGGCAACACGTTCTTCCTCCTGCAGGAGTTGCGCCGCACCGGCGCCGACCGGGCCATCATCGAGCAGGTGCGCGCCGGCATGCCGTACATCGGCGAGTCCGCGGGCTCGGTCATCACGGCACCTGACATCGGCTATATCAAGCTCATGGACCGCACGGACAAAGCCCCCGATCTCACCGATTACGCAGGATTGGGCTTGGCTGATTTCCGCGTGGTCCCCCACCATCATGCAGCGGCCATGGGCCACGCCGCACAACGCATTCTCGACCAGTATGGCGCCGATCTCAGTCTCAAGCCCCTCACCAACCGGCAGGCCCTGCTCGTCAAGGATGGCAAAACCCGGTTGCTGCGATGATGCGGGTCGTAGGTCCGTCGCCCATTCGGCACCGCCGTGGTGTGTCCGGCCTGACATGCCTATCGAGCGGCATCAATCACACAGCAATGTGGCTGGGAACCTCGCCGAACGTCAACACCTGCGTACATCAGCACGGCAAGATCTGCCGAAATCGCCCGGCGCACGAGATGCCAGCCGGCCCCATCCGTCACCTCAGTGCCGTACCGGGCCAGGCATGGCCTTGAGCAACGGGATGAATCCGGCGCACAGTACCAGGGCCACGACGGCGAGTATCTGCCAGTGGGCGGAGCCGAGCCAGCCGCCCCACGTGTGCCGACGGCACCGCCGATCGCATACGCGAACCTGGCACGGCCGCTGAATTTGGCCAGGTCACCACCGCTCAGCAGCAGTTGTCGCGATACGATCACGCCATGCGCCAGCAGGCCATAGCCGAGGTTGTTGATGAGCCATCCGACGCACACCGCGGCAAACTCGGGAACCAGTACGGCGGCAAGGGAAATCGCCGTGGCGATTGCCCCGATGGCGGACACGGCGCGCATGCCGAGTTTTGCGGAGAGCCGCATGTAGACAAACGATCCGACGATGCTGCCCACGCCGCCGAATGCGTAGACCACGGTCAGCATATCGCTGCCGTACCGGGAGCCGATGCCCAGCAACGCATAGCTTGCCCACAGCGACGGAATCAGCGCAAGCAGCAGCGATGCGATCAGCAGTCTGACCCGGGTCAAGCGGGTGACCGGAGTGCGCTGCGGCGCGTGTGGCGTGTCGGCCGCCGTGGATTCGTCGGCGGAGCCGTCGCCGTCATCGCCGCCCGCACCATCGTTGCCGAATCCCGGCATGAACTCGCGGGTGCGGAATCGCGTCAGCGCGCAGGCGAATGACAGTGCCGACGAGGTGAGCAGCATGGCCATGATGGAGGCGTTGGCCAGGGCCGATCCGGCAACCTGGCCCAGCAACGTACCGGCCACGCTGGCAATCACGGCGACGTAGCCGCTGTACTTGACGAGCATGTCATCGTCGTCGCCGGCCGCATCCACCTCGAACACTTCGGAGGCCACGTCGATGACCTGCCCGGTCATCAGCAGCAGGCATGACAGGGCCAGCAGCAGCCACTTCCAATACGTCCAACCGTTGGGCACCAGCGCGACCGCCAGGCACAGTACGCCTTCCACGCCCTCCGTGGTCGCAAGCGAACGGAACGAGCCGAACCGCTGCACGATCCATGCGGATATCGGAGAAGCGAAGTCGATGACCAGATTGAACGTCTTGCGGAACGCGATCACCCATGCCGGCAGTCCGACGATCAGAATCGAAGGAATCACCGACCCCTCGAAAATCGCGTTGGACAGCATCGAAAACGTCATACCCACCAACGCCCATCGCAACGCCCTGCTCAATACCGATAATCCGCGCATACCAATCCCCCACGAGCAAACCCCAACATATCCGCCGCAACAGCATGCCCACCATTTCGATGGTTTGCAAACCGGTCTACAGTGAGAATCAGAGGAGGCCACTATGCGAATCATCGAACAGCACTGCCAAGGTAAGCGGACCGATCAGTCGCTGAACGAGGACGGGCTGATCATCACCGACGATTTCGCAGCGGTGGTGGATGGAGCGACCAGCAAAAGCGTGCGCCATCTGTGGCAGCCGAGTGGTGGCGTGATGGCCAAGGATCTGGCGCTAGAGGTCATTGCCGGATTGCCGGCCGACGCGGATATGCGGCAAACACAACAAGCGATCGACGGGCGATTCCGGCAAGCCCACAGCGAGCACGGTGCGGACACCGCCGTTTTCACCGATGAACCCGTGGAGCGACTGCAGGCCAATGCAGTGGTGTATAGCGCCGACCGCCATGAGGCCTGGCTGTTCGGCGACTGCCAGATCATGGTCAATGGCGAGCAGATCCCGACCGTCAAACATGTCGATGAGCTGCTTGGCGAGTTGCGCGCGTTCACTGCGCTGGCGTTGCGGAGCAAGGGCGAGCACCAATCGCCTGCCGCTGCCGCTACAGACCCGGCTCGCGCGATGATTCTGCCGTTTCTACGCCTGCAATCGCAGTTCGCCAACAAGCGTGGTCCGTACGGGTATTTCGTGTTCGACGGGTTCACTGATCCGACGTATCCGATTCGCACCGTGAATATCAATCCGGGCGATGAAGTGGTACTTGCGTCGGACGGCTATCCCCTGCTTCGGCCATCGCTCGCGCAATCCGAACGGGAGCTGCGCCGGCTCAAACGCGAGGACCCGGAACTCATCAGCGAATATCAGTCCACCAAAGGTTTTACGCCGGGCAACGATTCGTTCGATGACCGCACCTATTTGCGATTCATCGCATGACCCGGTATTCTCATCATTCCTTGGCGCCGTCAAACAGCAGACGCATGATGGCGTCGGCCATGACCACGTAGCCGAAGGTGCCGGGGTGGAAGCCGTCGACGGCCCAGAATCGCTTCGGGTCGACCTTATCGGTATGGGTCAGGTCGAGGAAGGCGATGTCGCGCGTCTCGCACAGTCGCCGGCTCATGGCGGTCTGCGCGCTGATGCGGCGTTCGATGTCGCGGCGCAGCGCGCGGCAGGACCGGGCTGCGATGCGGCTGCCCGGAGCTGAACAGCATCACCTTGCCGGCCTTGTTCTTGGCCGCGTCCAGCACCGGCGCGAGGCCTGCGGCCCATTCGCGCACCGAACGGCCGGCGAGCATGTCGTTGCCGCCCACGCACACGATCAGCACATCCGGCCGGTCATTGATATCGCCGATCATCCGGTAGCGCACACGTCGAGCGGTCGTGCCGAGCTTGCCGACCGTACGCCAGGCCACCGGCCGACCGGTACGCTTGCGACGCGCGCGGCAAGCAGCGGCATAATGCCTTTCGACTGGTCGTCCACGCCACATCCGGCCACCAATGAATCGCCGACCATGACGGCAAGAATCGGCTTCACGCCGTTCGCGCCTTTCCAATCGGGGCCGATCGGCGCCTTGATATCCACCACGCGACCCTTGGCATCGAACAAACCGAACCGTTTGCCCTTCGGCTCGGACGCCAACTTCACCCGGCCCTTGGCCCACATACCCTCAATCGGAGCAACGGCAGCATCAAATCACACGCAAGATTCCCACGCCACCCAACATAGTCCGCCCTCCTCGACCTCGTTAGCGGCCAGTAGCAACCCATATTCGAAAACTCGATAACCAACGTCAATTCGCATAATTTGAACGTTTTAGGCGTTTTGGTCGCTTTGGACGTTTTATACTGTGATAGATAAAAAGGAGGTCACCATGGCAGAATCCGACAAACTCACCATTCCACGAACAATCCTTCCATCCATCAACATTGACGACATGACGACATTGGAGGCATTCACCGCACGATTTCTTGATGAGCAGATCTTCATCAAAGATGCCAGCGGCGTGGAGACTCCCCTACCTTCGCAGCTTTGCGACGCCGTCAGGCAGACGGCCATCCTTCTCGCCGAAGGCAAAAGTGTAATGATCAGTGCCACCGAACAAGATCTGACTACCGAACAGGCGGCGGCAATGCTCGGCATTTCGCGGCAAACACTGATAAGACTGCTTGATAAAGGACTTATTCCTTTTTCACGTCCGTCCAATCACCGTCGCATCCGGCTGGAAGACCTACTTGAATACAAGCGAGCCTCGAAACACACCAAGGATTGCGCCCTGAGCCAAATGATCGGCGTCGGGGAAGACGCCGAATTGTACGACCTGCCCGAGCCGACCCCGCAGGAAGCCATGCATGCGGTATCGGAGGTAAGGAGAGTACGGGCCGATGCTGTCGGTGTTTCTTGATGCCAATGTCATCTATTCCATCACCTTGACCGATGTTCTGCTCACCTTGGCCGAGCATGACCTTTTTCTTCCCCTGTGGTCGCCTAACGCATTACAAGAAGCACAGGAAGCCGCCTCCCGAACACTGCCTGACGCCGCACAACAAGCCTTCCGAAAAAGACCGATAATGATGGACCAGGCATTCCCCGAATCCTCCATACATGTTGAGGAATCGGAATGGAGCCAATTCGATCTGCCTGACCCGGATGATCGTCATGTACTTGCGGCTGCGGCACAGGGACAAGCAGACGCACTGGCCACGCGCAATATCAAGGATTTTCCCCAGAAACTGCTTGACTCTTTCTCCATTCAGGTCATCACGCCAGATGATTTGCTCTGTGTATTACTTAGACGAAATCCGGAAGCCACAGCTAGCGCCATACGTGAGCTTATCGATTCTCGACATCGGCCACCGATAAACATTCCCGACTTTGCTAAAAGACTTGAACGCTCTGGCGCAACACAGTTTGCAGCCGCTATTGCGCATATGCGACAGCCTTTCGGCAATCATTCGTACTTTGACCAGTAACCCATGAATTCTGGATGAATTGGGGTGAACCGGCGGGTCTGGAGGCGAGCGGCGGCGGATTATGGGGCACAATGGTGTCAAGGAGGCCACCATGGTCGATGACTATACTGCCAAAATGACTGAGCTGATCGAACTTATGCGTCTGATCGGCAACGATACGCAGCAGTGCGAGGTCAAGGAATGCAAGCGCAAGATCTCCTCGACCATCACCGATACGCTGTCCGCGTTCTCCAACGGCTCCGGCGGCTGGATCATCCTTGGCCTGTCCGAAAAGAACGGGTTCACGCCGGTCGAGGGATTCGACGCGCGCGCCATGCAGGAGGCGCTGAGCCAGGCGTGCGAGAAGATGACGCCGGTGGTGCGGCCCGTGATCGTCACCTGCCCGTTCGAAGGCGCGAATCTGGTGTTCGCGCGCATCGACGAGATGCTGCCGCGCGATAAGCCCTGCTTCACCACCGCGCTCGGACCGCACGGCGGCTCGTTCATCCGCACCGGCGACGGCGACCGGCGCATGACCTCCTATGAGGTCGACCGGCTCATCGAGGAGCATCTGCAGCCCACGTACGATTTGGATATCGTGCCCGGCGCCACGACCGATGACCTCGACCCGCAGCTTGTTGCCGGATTGTTGGCGCGCGTGCGCGAGCAGCATCCGCGCGTGTTCGCCGACCGGGACGGCATCGATGTGCTGCTGGATCTGCAGGTGTTGCGCCATGATGATTCCGACGAGTCGGAGGTCGGCGGAATACTGCGTCCCACCTTGGCCGGACTGCTGGCGTTGGGCCGCTATCCGCAGAAGTTCTATCCGCGGCTCGGCATTTCGATAGCCGTGTTTCCGGGAACGAGCCGGGACGATGTGTTCCGGGGCGACGAACGATTGGTCGCCTCGAAGTCGGTGGTCGGTTCGATTCCGGTGATGATCGACGATGCGGTCGACTCGCTGATGCGTTGGATTGGCGCGAAGAAGCCCGATTATCCGCCACTCGTGTTGCGCGAGGCGATTGCGAACGCGCTCACCCACCGTGATTATTCGCCCGATGCGCGCGGCACGCAGGTGCATATCAGCGTGTTCACCGATCGCATCGAGATCACCAATCCGGGCGGTCTGTATGGCATGGTGACACATGATGTGCTGGCGAGTCCGCATCCGGTGACGGGCGCGCCGTTCGTCTCCACCCGAAACCAGTTCCTGTTCACGCTGCTGGAGTCCACGCCGTATCCGGGCGGCGGGTTTGTGAACCCGGAAGGCGGCGACGGCTACCAGCGCATCGCCGCCGCGTTGCGCGAGGCCGGCATCGAGCCGGCGACCACGCGCAACGACATCAACACGTTCACGATGACCATCACCAAGCAACGCACGATGGCGAACAGTTCGCCGGGCGACGTGGTCAAGGCGATTATGACCGTACTGGAGCGGCATTCGGCGATGAGCGTCAAGGAGATCATGCGCGAACTGCAGTTGACGCCGCTGGCCGCCACATCCGGTATGCGCGAGCTGATGAAGGAAGGGCGGGTCGCCCGAGTCAAGTTCGCCGACGACTCGGTACAGCGGTATCGGTTGAAAGGCTGATTTCTCACTCGGCCAGCTGCGTGGTGGCGGGCGCGGCCAGGGCGGGGCGGGAGCGGCGGAACCGGCCGGCGGCCAGGCCGATGCAGATGAACATCACGCCGAACAGTGCGACCAATCCCAGCGAGCCGGCCCAGCCGGCGACGCTTATGCCGGTTTCCTCCGCCGTGCCGGAGCCGAGCGCATTGTCGATTGCTCGGCAATACCACCAGCCGGGCAGGAACTTGGCTATGGTCACCATCACGCCGGGCATCATGTCAACCGGCAATGCGACGCCCGACGTGAACATGATGAGCAGGCCGAAGATGTTGGCGAATCCGTTGGCAGCCGCCTCCGAAAACCCGAATTCGCTGAGCATGAATCCACAGGCGACGGTCATCAGCGCATATACGCAGGTTGCGCAGAACGTCATCAGCACTCCTTCGGCGCTCAATGTCAACGGATCGAGCCCCGCCGCGACCATCAGACCGACCGCCAGCACCAGATAACCGACGCATACGACGAGCGCGAATCCGCTGAGCGTCAGCAACCGCTGGAGTCCCATCGACGACATACGTTGCGGGGATGCGGTGAGACGACGGCGAACCTCCCCGGTGGTGAATGTGCCCAGAATCATTGATCCGCAGACGGTCATCGCCAAAAACAGCGGATGCAGCGCGGTTTTCATGGTGTTGCCGAATCCGCTGGCCGCCATGTCCGAAGCACTTTCCGCGTCCGCGCTTGCCGTGTCGATCACAGCGACCTTATGGTTCGCGTCCATGTCACTCGCCGATGCGGCAGCCGCTTTCGATGCCTCGAACAGATCGCCGACGCTGGGTTTCTCAATCTGACCGGCCGGCAGCATATCAAGCATGTCCTGATTCGAGAATTCACCAAACCCGCCCATGCCATCTTCAGACGAATCACCCGCAGTGTCTCCAATGTCGATGCCGGCCATAGCTGCGAGCGCCGCACTATCGACCGTCGTATGCGAGCCAATCAGTGCCGTACGCGTGAGTGAAAGGAACCCGATGACGTTCATCCGGGCCATCGAGCCTGCGCCGGACGTATAGCTGGTGACCGTGTCCACGCTTGGTGGATTCTCGCCTGTCGCCACGGCATCAATGAAATCGTCGGCGAAACCATCGGGGATGATGACGATCAGATCCACCCAGTTCGAGGCGACGGCTTGTTGCAGAGTTTCACTAGCATCGTCAACGTTCACCAGTTCGCTGGAATCCGACAGGTATGTGCGCATCGATGACGCGATGCCGCCCCTGTCCGAGTCTCGATCGATGACGGCGACACGCATTTTGGCCGGCTCGAATGCCGCGGCTGCGGAATCGGATGTGCCAGACAGCATCGACCAGCTGATAGACAGCATCATGATGCCCACGAACACGAGGTAAATCAACAGGTAGGCCCTGTGCGAGAACAGTACACGCAATGTGGCTTTACAGGTGTTCATAGCGTTGCCTCCTCAGCATTGCGATGCCAGCCAAGAGGAATACCGCGCTCATCGCCAGCAAAATGGCACAAGTGGTGATGAACGGCTGGTAGCTGTCGTAGTACAAAATGTCGTAAAACAGGTTCGTCACCTGTTGCGCGGGGTTGATGGTGCCGAGGATGGGCGCGTTGCGTGCTATCCAGTCACTGATCTGCATGGCGAAGCCGCCGTACAGTCCGGTGAACAGCGACAATATGCAGGCGATTCCGCTCGACAAACCGTATTTCGTGTCGTAGGAAAGCTTCGGTACCGCGCCGAGCAGGGTGCCTGCTGAGCTGGTCATGAACGAGGCGATGATGACCGCGAAAATCGCTGCCGGTTCGCGTCCGCCGAGCGAGACGTTGCAGGCGAGCCGGATATAGGCCAATGCGATGGACAGGGCGACCGACGAGCACAGCCAGCAGGAGAGGAAGCCCGCGACGAGCTGTTTGGCCCGGCTCAGCGGCGCTACGGTCCGCCGTATGCCCAGCGCGGACAGGTTCGCCTGTGCGGCGGCGACTGTGCTGATGGAGTATCCCATGGCCATCATGCAGGACATGGCCAGCAGCGCGTAATAGTATCGGGCGATCGCGTCAGGCTGGAAATGCGTGAGCGTCGTCTCATGGGTCATGTCGACGTTCTGCCCGACGCTGTTCCAGAAGTTCCGGCTGAGCGCGGCCTGTGGATTGTCGGCGATGGTCTGCCGGGTGACGGCGTCGGTGCGGTTGTACAGGTCAATGACGCCGCGCAGGGCCGCGAGGCTAATGTCCAGTCCGCTGTTTTGCGTGGAGTCTTTGGCTGTGACGGCGGTTTCCCGGCTCACGGTCATCGCCAATCGGCCGTTATTGTCGGCGGTCAGATAGCCGTTGGCAGTGCCGTCGGCGAGCCGTTGTTCGGCCTCCTTCACGGTGCCGACTGTGGTGATGGTCAGCAGCTTTTGGTCGATTCCGGCGTAGGTCGTGTCGTCTGAGGCCGATTCCGTTTCCCCGGCCAGCGCGTCTACGAAGGTGCGGGCACCGTCCGCCTGCTGCCAACGGGTGTCTTCGATGACGGCCATCGGCACCGGCTTGAGTTCATATGCTTCGGCCAGCCCGCCGAACAGTCCGTTGAACATGGTCGCCAGCACGATCGGGAACACGGTCATCCAGAACAACGCCGACCGGTTGCGCAAGTTCGCTTTCAATGCGACCAGAAATGTGGTCCACATGATGTCTCCTTACCTGCTCCCGCTGACGGGAGCTGTCGGCGAAGCCGACTGAGGGTGGTTGTTGCAAGGCCACCCCCACTCGCTTCGCGGGAGCCCCGCCAGCAGGGGCAAGATGGTCAGTCCCTCAGTGCCTTGCCGGTGAGTTCGAGGAACACGTCGTTGAGGGTGGGCGGGCGACTGGTCAGGTGGCCGATGTTGGCGCCGGAGCGTTTCACCGCGTCGAGCACGTCGGTCAGGTTGTGTTCGCCGCGCCGGCATCGCACGTCGAGTTCCTTGCCGTCGTAGGTGGCTTCGATCACGCACGGCAGCGCACGGACCTCGGCCATCGCCGAATCCGCCAGATCGAGCGTTTCGATGGTGATGCGCTCGCCCGTGTCGATCATGTTCTTGAGCTCGTCGGCGATTCCGAGCGCCAGGTGCCGGCCGTGGTCCATGATGAGGATGCGGTCGCAGATCTGCTCGACCTCCTCCATGTAGTGGCTGGTGTAAATCACCGTGGCGCCGGCCTGGTTGAGCCGCTGGATGCCTTCCAGAATCGAATTGCGGCTTTGCGGGTCGACGGCGACCGTGGGTTCGTCGAAGAAGATCAGGTCAGGCTTGTGCGCGATGCCGCAGGCGATGTTCAGGCGTCGCAGCAGACCGCCGGACAGTTTGCCGGGCCGGAACTTGCGGAAGTCCTGGAGTCCGACGAATTCGATGGACTCCTCGACCAGCGGCGCGCGGTCAGTTTTCTTCGGCACGTACAGCGAGCAGAAGTAGTCGATGTTTTCGGTGACGGTCAGTTCGTTGAACACGGCCACGTTCTGCGGCACGATGCCGATACGGCGCTTCAGCGCGTATGAGGTCGGCGTCATCGGCTGGCCGAATACGCGAATCGTGCCCGAATCGTAGGTGAGCAATGCGAGGATGCAGTTGATCGCAGTGGTTTTGCCGGACCCGTTCGGCCCAAGCAGGCCGAAAATCTCGCCCTGGTTCACGTCAAGGTCAAAGTAGTCGAGCGCCACCATGTCGCCGTAGCGTTTGACCAGTTGGCTGACGTGCACGGCCAGGGCCGGGTTGGTTGTCGAGTCGTGTTCGGAAGCTCTGTTGTCGGTTGCCATAGCCACTCCCTTCCTTGGTGATTCCATCATCCCAAGAAGGGGCCGGACGCCGCCACAGGCAAACGTCACGACTTGGCCGTACAGGCGTGACATTTGTCATTACAGTCCTTCGGCGTCGGTCTGCATGGCCTTGTACACCTTATCGACCGGCATCAGGCTGATCTCGTCCATCGAATAGTTGGACGCCCTGTGGCTTTGAGCAATCATCGGTATCATCCCTTTACGGTTGTGTCGACAACATCCGACGCTTGTGCCTCATCTATTCGGGAAGTGTGACCCGTTGTCTTGAACCGTCATGCGAATAATTCCGCACGCCCGTCAAGTTCGTCGTGTTCCGCACACCGCTAGACTGGTGGTGGAAGAGCGTCGAGCCGGGGAGGTGCCATGCGCGTGTTGGCCGAGAAGGGCTTGCTGCTCGTGTTGGGCCTGGCTTTGGCCTGGCTTGTCGGGGTGCGGCTCGATGGCGTGTTCATCGCCGGCCTGCTGTTGGCCGTTTCCGTCGCCGGATTGGTGGAATGGCTGCGTCCCGCGCAATGGTCTTGGGTCTTGTGTACGGCGTATCTCGTCATCGCCGTGGCGGTGCCTTCATGGTGCGCGTTCATGCCGCTCATCGCCTACGATACTGCACAGCTGCCGGCCCTCGCCTCGACCGGAACCTGGGCTGGGGCACGGACTGCGGCAAGCGGCCGCTCCCCCAGTGTCTCGCGGACCGCGGCCTCTCACCGTTCCCTTGCCGATGCAATACGTTCGGCCCCGTGGCTTTCGGTCGCCGCGCGCTGGATATGGGTGTTGCCGCTGATCGCGCTCTGGTTCGCCCGTGGCACCGACCGTCTCCAGACGCTGGTGATGACGATGGTCGCCCTGCTTGGATTCGTTCTGGGCCGGTCCCGCGCCTCCTCGGACGAGGCGCGGCGCGCGTTGCTGCACGCGCAGGACAGGGCGCGCGAATCCTCGCGGGCCACTCGTTCGCGCATCGCCGACATCGATGAGGAACGCGCCCAGTCGATTCGCATGGCGACCCTCGGCGAGCGCACGCGTATCGCCCGGGAGATCCACGACAATGTGGGCCATCTGCTGACCCGCGCGATCATGCAGGCGCAGGCCGGCAGGACGGTGGCCGAGGCGACGAACGATACGGTCGCTGCGCAAGGGTTCGCCACGTTGGGTGTGACGTTGGATGATGCGATGACGATGGTGCGCCGTTCGGTGCATGATCTTGAGGATGACGGCACTGATTTCGCCGCGCAGATCGATGATGCCGTCACGTCGTTCGACGGCATCTCCCCCGTTTTCGCCGTGACGCTGGCCAACGATATCGCCAAGGCGCCCGCGCCGGTCTCGCGCTGTTTCACGACCGTGATTCGCGAGGCATTGTCGAACGTGGTGCATCATAGTGCGGCGCACGAGGCGAGCGTGACGTTGCGCGGCTTCCCCGCGTTCTGGCAGTTGGTCATTCAGGATCCGGGGCCGGCCGTCCGAGTCCGATGGGTCCCGGACGGCCACCGGCACGGCCGAGGTGCTATGGACGGCAAATGACGGCGACGCCGCCGTGCGCCGTTATTTCGAGACGCCGGCGAGCCGACCGGACGTGCTGCTGATCGATATTCAGATGCCCGGCACCAGCGGTTTGGATGCCGCGCGCGATATTCTGGCCACGGACCCGGCCGCGCGCATACTGTTCCTGACCACGTTTACGGACCAGTCGTATATCGCGCAGGCGATGGGGCTTGGCGCCAAGGGCTATCTCATCAAACAGGATGTGGCGGCGGTCGGGCCTGCGCTGCAGGCGGTGATGGCAGGTCAGGTGGTGCTCGGCGCGGAAGTGCTCGGCAAGCTCACCGAACGGACTCCGGATCCTGCCGATTCCGACGATTCCGGAGATACCGCCGATTCCATCGAGGGCCTGCTTGGCGAGCGCGAACGTGAGATCACCGCACTGGTCGCCGAGGGCCTCGATAACCGCGACATCGCCGCCAGACTGTTCCTGAGCGAGGGCACGGTCCGCAATCGCATCAGCGCGATACTGGACAAGCTCGGCCTGACCAATCGCACCCAACTCGCCATCCTCTGGCTCAACGCCCATCGGTGAGGGGCCTTTGGTCAAGTAGGTCTCTCCCTCCGTCATCGCTTCGCGATGCCACCTCGAACGCGATTCAGGACAGCTTGCAGCTGACCTCTTATTCGCTCGTTGTTACTCACCCTCGCCTAAAAACACCTCCGGCGTTTTCTTCACGGCTCGGCTCATCAGAGGGAGGTTGTGAAAAACCAACCTCAGCTGTTTTTCATGACGATACTGTCGATGGTGTTGGCCACACGCTCGCAGTCGTCGGAGCACTGTTCGAGGTGACGGTACACGTCATGCCAGGCGAACACCTGCAGCGGATCGGTGCAGGTGGTGTGCAGCGTGCGCATCGACTCGATGAACAGGTGGTCGGCGTCCGTTTCGATCGTGTTGATGGCGAACACCAGTTCGCGCAACGTCTTGGAATGCCGGAATCGCGGCAGTTCGTTGACCAGCTCGCAGATGCTTTCCGTGGCGCGCACCACCATATCCGACATCTGGACCGCATCGTCGCGCATGTCGGTCACATTGTCGTAGTACATGCGGTTGAGTACGCCTTCGATGCTGTCGGTCACATCGTCGAGCACGTGGCCAAGCTCGTCGATGTCCTCGCGGTCGAACGGCGTGATGAACGCGGTCACCAGTTCGTCCATCATGTCGTGGCGCACCTCGTCCGCCGACTTTTCAATCGCGTGCATGCTGTCCATGCGTTCGCGCAGCTGGTCCGGATTGAAGTCGTGCATGACCTCGGACAGCAGCTTCGCGGCCTGGCATGCGTAGTCCGCGCTGCGGCGGAATCCGTCGAAGTAGAACACGTCTTTTTGTCTCGCCATGATGGGTGGATTCCTTTCTAGAACACGACCATGAACAGTTTGGCCATTACGAAGCTGATGAGACCGCAACCGGGGAAGGTGAACACCCAGGTGAGCATCATGTCGCGCACCACGCCGAAGTTGATGGCGGAGAGGCGGCGTACCGCGCCCACGCCCATGATGGCGCTGGTCTTGGTGTGCGTTGTGGAGACGGGGATGCCGAGCACGGTCATGACGAGCAGGCACAGCGCGCTTGACAGATCGGCCGAGAAGCCTTGGTATTTCTCGAGTTTCACCATGTCCTGGCCCACGGATTTGATGATGCGTTCACCGCCGACGGACGTACCTACGCCCATGATGGCGCTGCACAGAATCATGAGCCAGACCGGAATCATCACACCGGTCACGCTGGGTTGGCCGTTGCAGAACGCCATGCCGAGGAACAGCACGCCGATGAACTTCTGGCCGTCCTGCGCGCCATGCATGAAGCTCATGGCCGCCGCACCCACGATCTGCGCGTAGGTGAAGAACCCGTTGGTGCGGCGGCGGTCCATGCCAGCGCAAATCAGGGTCACGGCCTTGCATACCAACCAGCCGATGGCGAAGCCGAACAGGAGGCTTGCGACCAGACCGTAGAGCACCTTGACCCATTCGCCCATGTTGATGCCGCCGATGCCGCCTTGGATGGCGATGGCCGCTCCGGACAGGCCGGCGATCAGGCTGTGGCTTTCGGAGGTGGGTATGCCGAGCAGCGAGGCGCCCACGCTGTATACGACGATGGAGAACAGCGCCGCGCATAGGGCGATGAGCGCCGCGTTCGTGTCGCCGCCGAAATCGACCATGTTGCTGATGGTGGAGGCCACGGAAGCGTTGAGCTGCGTCATGATGAAGACGCCGAGGAAGTTGAAGATGGCCGCCATGATGACGGCGGAGCGTACGCGCATGCATCGCGTGGTCACGCAGGTGGCGATGGCGTTGGGTGCGTCGGTCCAGCCGTTGACGAAGATGACTCCCAGCGTCAGCAACGTTGTGACGGTCAGAGCCGGGTTGGAAAGCACTTGTTGGAGGAAATGCGCCAGTGAGACGTCCAAGGGGAATCAACACCTTCTTCTTCGGGGGCGGAAGCCGTCACACTGATTGTAACGGAAGAATGGCTACGTAGTTCCCATGGCGCGCGGGTTATATGGTGTTGTTATATTGCGCGCCGCGCATCCTTTCGTGAAAACAGAGCGGGACAGTCGTATGCTTCGATTCGGCGCCTGCATCGACAACTCTCGTCATCTACCGAGGATTCGGTCATGCGTGTGCGAAAATGGACACGGTGTCAATCAGGAGGTGCACAGTGGTTGTAAGCACGGATTCGAGCCGCACAATGCCCGATTGGGTGAAGTACGGGGTGTTCTGGCACGTGTATCCGCTGGGCTTCTGCGGTGCCGATATCAGGCCCGCCGGCCCGCGCCAGTTCCATGGCCGCGGCCTTGACGCGATGATCCCTTGGCTGGAGTACGTGCGCGATCTAGGCGCGTCCGGCCTGCTGCTGGGTCCGGTGTTCGAGTCGGCGACGCATGGATACGACACGCTCGACCATATGCACATCGATGTGCGATTGGGCGGGGATGCCGCGTTCGACCAGCTGATTGCGGCCTGCCGGGACATGGGATTGCAGGTGGTGCTGGATGGCGTGTTCAATCATGTGAGCCGCGATCATCCGGCCGTCCGGGCGGCGCTTGACGAGATCACCGGACGCTTGAATCCGGCCGACAACCCGTGGCATGGTCTGGTCCGCGCGCATGTCGGCGATAATGACGAACCCGCTTTGGATGTGTTCGAGGGGCACGGGGATCTGGTGGCGCTGGACCATTCGGCTGACGAGACCGTTGACTATGTGGTCCATGTGATGAGCCATTGGCTGGATCGCGGAGCCGCCGGCTGGCGCCTCGACGCCGCGTATGCCGTGCCGAGCCCGTTCTGGGCGCGCGTGTTGCCGCAGGTCAAAGCCGCACACCCGTATTCGTGGATTTTCGGTGAGGTGATCCATGGCGATTACCCGCGCATCATCGAGGAATCCACGATGGATTCGATCACGCAATACGAGCTATGGAAGTCAATCCAGCATGCGCTGGAGACGGAGAACTTCTTCGAGCTGGATTGGAACTTGAAGCGGCACAACGCGTTCCTGGATTCCTTCGTGCCGCAGACGTTCATCGGCAACCATGACGTGACGCGTATCGCATCGCAGATCGGCCCGGCCAAGGCGGCGTTGGCATTGGCGGTGCTCATGACGGTCGGCGGCGTGCCAAGCATCTATTACGGCGACGAGCAGGGCTATGTGGGCGTCAAGCAGGAGCGTTTCGGCGGCGATGACGACGTACGTCCGAAGTTCCCCGACTCCCCTGCCGAACTGTCCACGCTGGGAGAGCCGACATACCGGCTGCATCAGGCGCTGATCGCGCTGCGCCGTCGCAACCCATGGCTGATGGATGCGCGTACCGAGGCCATGAAGCTGGAAAACAAGCACTTCGTCTATCGTTCGACGAGCGCCGACGCCCAGCATTCCCTGACCGTGGACCTCAACATCGAGCAATCCCCCACTTTCACCATCCGCAACGCCGACGGCAGTACAGCGTATCAATACTGAGCTACCTCATCAGAGGGAGCTCACCATTTACCGCCGAATGCCTCGGATCAGTAGGTCGAGCAGGTACCCGTACGACCGGTCGACCCGTTCGCGGCCGCGTGTGCGGGGTTGTGCGGAACGCAGTTCGAATTGGATGAACCCGTGTATGGACACCCAGATGGAGGATGCAATCAGGTGAGGGTCATCGTCGCGGAACACGGCCGCCGCCTGGCCGTATCGAATGATCTGCGTGATGGCGTCCAGGCAGTGCTGGGCCGAGTCCGACGCCTGCCCCATCCAGACCAGCGCGTAAATGCCGGGGGTATCCAGCGCGTGTTCACGGTAGATCATGCCCGCCCTGCGCAGGCGCAGCACAGGATCGGATTCGTCAATGGCGATGAGCTGTTCGCGCAGATCGGTGAAGTATGCGTCGATGAGCGCATCGGACACCGCCTGCTTGCCGCCGATGTGCTGGTAGATGCTGGTGGGCGACACGTCGGCCTGCGCGGACAGCGTACGGATGGTCAGACCGTCCACGCCGTCCTGTTCCACGATCTGCCTCGCCGCGTCAAGAATTCTTCCGCGGATTTCAAGGGTTGGCGTGCGTCTGGATTGGGGCTGCGATTGCGTCATATCCGTTATTCTAGGGTGCGTACAGGCCATTACCGCCGTTTTGGCATGGCCACGATCGCAGCGACCGCGGCGATAAGTGCAATCGTCATGGTCGCCAGGCAGACGCTGTGCAGCCCGTCCATGAACGCGGATGCGACCGAGCCATCCAGCAATCTGCGCAGGGTGCCCGGCAGGGAGCCGGAAATGGATTCGGCAGCCATCACGGATTCCTTGGATACGCCAAGGAATCCCTGGGGCAGGTGGGATCCCCGCAGCGCGTCCGTCAGGCTGGTGGTGTACGTGCCGGCCTGCAGCGACCCCATGATGCCGACGCCGAGCGTGCCACTGAGTTCGCGGATCGTGTCGTTGACAGCACTGCCCATACCTTCCTCGCTGACCGGCACGGCCGTCATCAGTGTGTCGGTGGCGGTCCCTGGACGAGGGCGATGCCTGCGGCCATGACGGCCGCGAACGGCAGTGTGCCAATCGCCATCTCGAGCGCCGAACACCCACGCAGCGCCTGGAACCATTAGGTCGTGAGGAAGATGAAACCGAACAGGCACAGGAAGGCGGCGCAAATGGCCAACGTGCCGATGACGGCGCACACCCAGAACACGCTATCCCATGCGAACCGTTGCAGCAGGATGCCGCCGATGACCGGGCCGAGCGCTATGCCCACCCCGGATGTGCCGGCCCGCAGTCCGACGGCCAGCCCACGCATAGGCGATCCGTCGAACAACCCGATGATGGATGACAGCGTGGCTCCCATCAAGTTGTGTATTAACATAACATATTTATGAAACATTGATACACATCATGTCGGGAACAGGCATCCGCATCGAAAACACCGACCTACAACACAATCAGGCCCGATGACCATCAAAGGTCGTCGGGCCTGATTCATACGCGCTGTCGGACTAACGGCGTCCGGACTTCATACGGAATGGCGCATTGTTGCGATTCTTCTTGGAATGGCGGCGGTTTGGGCCTTCCGTGTTGCCGTATTTGGCGATCATGCGGCGTTCGTGACGCTTGGCACCTTCTGAACGCTCGTCGCGTACGATGCGGTTCTCGTTCTTGCGATGGATGCGCTTGTCGAATTTTCCGCCCTTGCCGTACCGATCATTGCGACGGTTCTTGCCGTACTCGTTGCGGCCATCGTCCTGGCGCTCGTCGTAACGGTTTTTGCCGTATCCGCCGCGACGGCCGCCCTTACGGCGGTCATCGCCATGCTCGAACAGATAGTCGCGGCGCTCGGCCTCGGGGTTGCTCATGCCGGCGCGGCGTTCCGCACGGTTGCGGTTCTTCTTCACGGCCTTCTTGCTGGCCTTGTCGCCGTGCTTGCGCTGCGGCTCGCCTTCGGCAACAAACTCGCCGCCTGCGTTCTCGTGCTGGAATCCGGTCTCGGCAACGTTCTGCTCGGCGCGGTCGCGATTGCGATTGTACTTGCGCCTGCCGCTGCGGCCGGACTCATCGCCCGCCGCGTTCTTGGCGCCCCTGTTCTTGCCCTTGCGCGGGTTGCCCACGGGCTGCGACTTGTCGAGGCTCCAACCATCCACGCGCTCGGCGCGGTCGCCCACAAGCTCAAGCACTTCGGGCGAATCGTGGGTCACTTCGATCATCTTGGTTTTGATGCCGGCCTGGTTCAGCAAGCGGCGCGCCTCGCGGCGCTGTTCGGGTAGCACGAGGGTGACCACGTCGCCCGCCTTGCCGGCGCGGGCGGTACGGCCGGAGCGGTGCACAAAGGACTTCGGGTCAGCCGGCGGCTCGACCTGCACCACAAGCTCCACGCCGCCGACGTCTATGCCACGGGCGGCCACGTCTGTGGCCACCATGACGCGCACGTCGCCGGAATCGAATGCGGCGAGGTTGCGATCGCGCTGGTTCTGGTTCAGGTTGCCGTGCAGCTCGGCGGCCGGAATGCCGTTCTGCGTCAGGTTCTTGGCGAGCTTCTTGGCCTGGAACTTGGTGCGGGTGAACAGGATGCGACGGCCTTCGCCCGAGGCGAGCACGCGCACGAGTTCGTGCTTGTCGCCGCGCGTGGTCTCGAACACGTGGTGGGTCATCAGGTCAGGTTCGGTGGTGGCCGAATCGACCTCGTGCACCTTGGGATCATGCAGGAAGGTGTTCACCACTTCATCCACGCCGTGATCGAGCGTGGCGGAGAACAGCATGTGCTGGGCGTCGGGCGAGATCTGCTCAAGCAGTCGCTTGACCGGCGGCAGGAAGCCCATATCGGCCATTTCATCGGCCTCATCGATGACCACGACTTCGACGGACGAGAGCGTGAGCGCCTGCTGGCGCAGCAGGTCCTCAAGGCGGCCCGGGCAGGCGACCACGATATCGGCGCCGGCCTTCAGATCGCGGATCTGGTGGATGTACTTGACGCCGCCGTACACCGTGGTGGTGTTCATGCCGAACGTGTGGGCCAGCGGCATCAGCACGTCGTTGATCTGGTTCGCGAGCTCGCGGGTGGGGGCCAGCACCAGGCCGCGCGGGTGCGGCAGGAAATCGTCAGCGCGGCGCTCTTCCAAGCTGGCCTTCTTGCGACGCTTGATTTCCTTGCGGAACTCCTCCATCGCGATTTCGCCAAGCGAATCATAGGAGCCAAGCCGGGTGACCAGCGGAATGGAGAAGGCGAGGGTTTTGCCGGAGCCGGTGCGCCCTCGGCCGAGAATGTCGCGGCCGGCCAGTGAATCGGGCAGGGTGTCGGCCTGAATGGGGAATGCGGTCTTCTTGTCATCTGCCGCAAGTACGCGCACCAGCGGTCCGGGTACGCCAAGTTCGCCAAAGGTAAGGGGGCGGGATTCCGCGCTGTCGTTCATCTGGAAATCAGCGGAATCGTCACGATCATCGAAATTATTACGGGGCACAGTGGCCTTTCATGTCAAAGGTTACGCAAATTACGCAAGCTTTCCGAGCTTAGCGTAAGCCCCCTACTTTGCTTGGTGCTCGCCACGCTGTCATCCCACTCTTTACTTATGACCCCATGGGGCGGCAACTTGCCCATGGGGCGGTTTGAAGAAACTGTGAAACCGCAGAATAAAGCCATTTTCGTCTACCGCCCCATGAGGGTTTTACCACCCCATGGGATGTTTGCCGCCCCATGGGCCAATTACCGCCCCATGGGTTCTACCACCACGTAAGGCGAGCACCGCCCCATGGAACACGCAAATGGCCCTTACCCGTGAAGGTAGGAGCCATTGTGCAAAAAAGCTGAGCCACAATACGGCCCAGTAGCACTAAAACACACTACAAAATATCCGGATCGTCTTTGGCGATAGTGCCGGTTGCCTTGCCAATGGCCTTCAGGCCGTGGTAGGCCACAAGAATCACGATCGTGCCAATGGCAATGCCGTTGAAGGAAATGCCACCAACAGTGAACGCGAATTGGCCGATGGCAATAATCATGGTGATGGCTGCCACCATGATGTTCAGCGGCTTGTCGAAGTTGACCTTGTTCTCAACCCAGATGCGGATGCCGATCATGCCGATCATGCCGTACAGCAGCGTGGTCACGCCGCCGAGCACGCCGGCGGGGATCGTGTTGATCACGGCGCCGAACTTCGGGCACAGGCTCAGGATCAGGGCGAAGGCGGCTGCGCACCAGTAGGCGGCGGTGGAGTACACCTTGGTGGCGGCCATCACGCCGATGTTCTCGCCGTAGGTGGTGGTGCCGGAGCCGCCGCCGAAGCCGGCGAGCGTGGTGCCCAGGCCGTCGGCCATGAGGGCGGTGCCGATCTGGTTGTCGTAGTCGCGGCCGGTCATCTGGGCCACGGACTTGACATGGCCGACGTTCTCAGCCACAAGCACGAGCACAACAGGGACGAACATGGGAAGGATGGAAAAATCGGCCTGCGGCAGGTGGAACTTCGGGAAGCCGATCCATGCGGCGTCACCGATGGCGGAGAAGTCGACCTGGCCGCGGATGCAGGCATATACATAGCCGATGATTACGCCGACCAAAATGTTGAGGCGACCCAGCAAGCCCTTGAACAGCACGGCCACGAGCAGCACGGCCAGCAGGGTAACCAGTGCGGTGTCCGGCGCGGCTTGGAAGTTGGTCCACACGGAAGGTGCCAGATTGAAACCGATGATGGCCACAATCGCGCCGTTGACCACGGGCGGCATAATGATGTCGATCCATTTGGAGCCGGCGTAATGCACGAGCACGCCAATCAGGGCCAGCAGAATACCGGTGACCATGATGCCGAAGCTGGCGACCGCAATGCCCTTGTTGGCGGTGGTGACCGCGGTGATCGGTGCGATGAAGCCGAAGGACGAGCCCAAATAGCTCGGCAGCACGTTCCTGTTGATAAACAGGAACAGTGCGGTGGACATAGCCGTGAAGAACAGGGTGGTGGACGGGTCGAAGCCCGTCAGAATCGGCACCAGGAAGGTGGCACCGAACATGGCGATGACGTGCTGTGCGCCGATACCGGCGGTGCGCACCCAAGTCAGACGTTCATCGGGCTCGACGACCTCGCCGGGCGCCAGCGTCTTGCCGTCGCCATGCAGCCGCCATTGGAAGATATTGGACATTACTACTCTCCTCGCTCTCGCTTGGGGCACGGCATTCACAACCAGCCGCACTACGCGCCATTCTAGCTCACGAAGATTTTGTGAAGTCTCTCTTCCGGGAAAGGCTATTTGCCGTAATACTCCAGCAGGTGCGGATCGACGGCCTGCACCACATCCACCAAATCGCCATTGGACAGGTACGGGCGCTTGAATTCGCGCCACGGCTCCACTTTGACCTCCCAGCGGCCGGTCGTCTCGTCGAGCACGGGCCGGGCGGTCTGCTCCCAACGCACACGCTTGGAGGTGCGGCCGGTTTCGGGGTCTCGGCGCGTGTAGTGCAGGCACGTGCAGTTGGTGATCTTCCAGTCGTCCGAATCGGCGCGATGCAGGAATTCCTCGTCGGCCAGATCCTCGATGGTGAGCATCAGGGCGAGCATGAAGTCGCCGTGCGTGACCATGACCACGGATTCCGAATCGGATTTGCGGCTCAGCGAGGTCAGGATGTTGTGCACACGGTCCTCGGCCACATCGGCAATCGACTCGCCTGCCGGCGGACGCCAGTACAGCGGATCGGTATTCTTGAAGTTCCAGTTGCGGGCGTAGTTGGTTTTGAATTCGTCCTTGGTGATGGTGTTGATTTCACCCCAAGAACGTTCGCGCAGCACACGGTTCTCCTCCCATTTGGCCTTGGGCAAGGCCATGGTGGCCGCGGTCTCGCGGGTGCGCACATACGGCGAAACCATGTAGCGGTCGAACAGCTGCTGCTGGCTGACGAGCCAGCGTCCGATGCAGTCGGCCTGCTTACGACCGGTGGCGGTGAGCCGCCATGAGCGGTCGGGCACGGTGACGTTGTCCTGCGTGTACAGGGAGTTGTCGCCCTGCTCGCCCGCCTGGACGATGACGTTCGCTTCGGATTCGCCATGTCGGATTACATATAGATCGAGCGGCATGCTCATCTGCGCTCCTCCTTCGTTGTCGGTGACGTCGCGTTGTTCCGCGCCGTCCGCTATTTCACCCGCGTAATGGTGTTCCCCTTGACCATGAACGCATGCCGGGCCATGTCGATCATCGGCTGATCGAACTTGGAGTCGGTGTAGAACTCGTCGATGACGGCGTCCGGACCATACAGTTCGCGGAACCGTTTGGTCTTGTTGGTGTTGAAGTTGAGGTACGTGACCTTCATCGTCTCCACATCCACCTCGCTGGCCACGAGATTCCTCACGCCGAGTCTGCGGCAGGCCTCCCCCACCGTCAGACCGAAGGATGCGGTGAGGATCACATCGTCCGACTCAGGCTGGTACCAAGGCTTGATGCGTGCGTAATATCGGTCCCAGAAATCGTCCACGAGCTGTTCGACGCTCGCCACCCGTTTGGATCGGCTCAGTTCCGTGAGATAGCCTTCGGTCATCTTGCCCACGCCGTATTCCATCTGTTCAAGCGTGGCCCGGCCAAGCTTGTATTTGACCGCGTACCGCAGCACGGGGGCGATATAGCGGAACACTTTCGGGTCGTGGCGGGCGGAATACAGGTACAAGTCGAACAGGCTTTCGCCATCATAGATGGTTCCGTCGAAATCGAATACGCGCATACCTTCTGCTTCTACTCTGTTATTCCTTGTCTAAGGCTAATCTCGGTAAGCCGGCGAAAGCGCAAATACGCAGTGAATTTCACATGAACACTGTTTTTTGGATTGATTTCGGTACAGGTAACGTACACTGGTGACAGCGTGGAAGGAGGTGCGTAATGGCGACGTCTGAAATCGAACAACGGTGGATTGATAAGTTTCAGGAGAACCTGGGTCCGATTCGCAAGGTAGCCGGATGGACGACTCAGCAACTGGCCGACGAGCTGGGAGTCGCGCGACAGACGGTGTCTAACTTGGAGACCGGCAAAAGCCCGATGACCAAACTGCAGTATCTCGCTTTACGTACGGTGTTCAGCGCCGAGATCGCACGTCGTGAAGACCGCGATCTGGCACGCATCATCAAGACTTTGGTCGACGATCCCATTGAGCAACGCATTCGCGAACGGCGCGCCCAAGAGCAAGACGGCGAGGCCGTTGCCGACAATGCCCCAGTCAATACGGACGGTGGCAACGTTGCCGACAACGCCGCCACCGAGAAACGCAAGCCCAGTGCCGCCACATTGAAGGCTTCAAAGACTGCCGCAACGGGCAAGCCCACGCTCAGCACGGCGATGCAGGCTCTCGCCGTCATCACCGGCGCATTGGCCAGTGGAACCGCCGCCGGCATCATCACCTACTTGATGTTCCCGGACGGCGGCCCGAACAAGCGCTGAGTCGCCGAAATATCGAATCCGTTACTCGCAGGCCACGCCATCGTGATCGCGGTCCAACTTGCCGTTGTATCCAGGCTGCCCTTGATACAACGGAGCAGCACCAGCCGCACGGACTTCAGAGCAATTCGCATAATGCACATTTTGCTGCGCTTGCTGTTGCTGTTGTGCCTGTCGAGCGGCCTCCTCAGCTTGCCGCTGGGCCTCGGCCTGCGCGGCAGCCTGTTCTTCAGCGGCCTTTCTTGCAGCCTCTTCTTCAGCGGCCTTTCTTGCAGCCTCTTCTTCAGCTGCCTTCTTGGCGGCTGCCTCTTCAGCTGCCTTCTTGGCGGCTGCCTCTTCAGCTGCCTTCTTCTCCTCAGCTACCTTCTTCGCTTCTTCCTCCTGCGCTATATCGCTGGCTTTACGAACATTGATAACAGGCTTGTCCCCATCTTCCACGGATTGAACAACCCAGTTCGAAGCTCTGAGCACCATTTTGTCCGTGTCGCTTTTCACCTCATAATCAGAGGAGGAAAAACCGGCATCCTTGAGCTCGTCTTTCACATCGGCCAGCGAACGCCCTTTCTTGGCGATGGCGACAATTTTCGAATATGTGGATTCCTCCTTGCCGTCCGCACCGTCAGAAGACCCCGAGCATCCAGCAAGCACAAGACCCAGAACCATCATAAGAATCACGGTCAACGCCCAAACCGCACGATTGACACGCTTCATGTTCCCGAAACGAACCCTGTTGTTCAACATTATTCTCTCCCTTGTAGTCGCAGATCTGCGGATGGTCGGAACCACGTCAATGTGAATCCAACCATCCTGATAATTATGCTTATTCAATGATATATTCATCCATTGTTTTCGCCGATATATCGCACCAGCGTTTCCTTCATTATCAACTGTCTCGAGTTGCATGAATGCGCCGTTTATAGGCCGAGAATTTCGTGCTTTTTTGCATCAAATTCTTCTTGGGAGAGAATGCCGATATCAACCAATTCCTTCATTTTTTTCATCGCCTCGACTTGTTCTTCCACAGACATGGATGCCGTGTGAGAGGCGGGAGCAGCGGCTTCCGGTGCCGGCGCAGGCGCCGGCGCTTGAACCGGGGCGGCCGTCATAGGATTGATGGCTTGTGCCATATTCATGCCCAGCAACATGCCACCATCGCCAAAGCCGTTGTCTTGGATACCTTGCGCAATGCGCTGCTGGGCAGCCATATTGCCAGCTTGTTGGGAAACGCCCTCGTATGCGGCAACATTCATCTTATTCGAGGCGAACTGCTGCACGAGTTGACGTGATTGCTCGGTGAACTCGATACTTTCGATGCCCACACTGGACACTTCAAAGCCAAAACGATCATTCCACGTACCCGCATTGGCCCGATCGCCACGCACGCATGCTGCGATGTCATTCGCCTTGCCGGGCAATTGCGAAATACGATATTCATTGGACAACGAATTGATGGCCACAATAAACGACTGTACGAATTCAGACAGAATCTGCCTACGTGGCCCTTCATCATCGAATGAATACGACACGGTAGTGGCAGGCACAAAGTTACGAACGAATCGAACTGGATCAGTGACCTTTAGCGACATGGATCCGCGTGCGCGAATTTCCAAATCGACGCCATAGAACCGGTCGTTATACACCAGCGGCGCAGAAGTGCCGAATTTGATGCCACGAATCTCACGCAGGTTGACGAAGGCCACATATTTGGTGCGGCCAGGCTGACCTCCGAAGGTGAATCGATCGGCAACCTGATTGAAGAACGATCCGATGCCGTCTCCGGCGAGCACGCTCTGCTCCCCGTTGCGATATTCATAACCGCCCGACTCGGTGATGACGTTTTCGATACCTGTTTCAGAGAAAATGAACGCCGCAGTATTCTCTGGCACATAGATACGCGAACCATTGGTGATTATTCCCTCGGAACCGTATTCATTCGAACCGCGATCGTTGTTGCTTCCGCGGGGAATGCCCGGCACAACGACGGTGTGTTCCGTGAACGGACCAGCGGTGATGATATCACGCCACAGGTCCGCGAATGTACCGCCGAGCGCGCCGGCGAACGCCTTAATAACTGCCATCTGTTTTTTCCTCGATATCTCATGCATATGGCCGATCTTGCGACTATGCAATCGCAAGACCGGCCGTTATGCTGGCATGTTGGTTATAGCTGCGTTTCGCGATCGCAGTATTCGCATCGAACGACTTCTTTGCGATGACCGGAAAGCGGAGCGCCACAACCTTCGCAATTCACCGAAACCACGGGTTCGGTAATCCCAAGCCCACTACGGAATGCGCCAAAAGTGTCCTTCAGCGCCCCGGCCAGAGCCTCCGTTCCGGGGATGGCCTTGTTGAAGACCGGCTCATCCATTGGCGTGTACTGTCTGCCGCGTATACCCATGTATCGTCATCGTTCCTTTCTTGGAAAACCGTTACCTCGATACGCCAGTCTGATCACTGGCCCACCGATGCGAGCTTCTGCGTGCATCGAGCCATGACCTCGGTGTAGTAGGCCGAATCCTCACTGCTGAGGGAGTTTTCGTCAATGGCGTCTACCTTCTGGGAGAACTCAGAGTAACGCTTCATCATGCTGGCATAGTCGGTAGCCATGCTGACCACGTTGTCGGATTTCTGATATTTGTTCATGAAGGCAACATACTCATCGATAAAGGCCTCGTAGCTGTCCATCGTGGCCTTGAAGTCAGCACTGTCATTGGTGTTCTGCTGCGCCTTCTGATCCGAAGACTGGTCGCTCTGCTTGTTGGCATCGCTGGAATCAGTGCCCGTATCAGTGCTCTTATCATCCTGCTTCGCGGCGTCGCCGTCCGTAGACGTATCTTCCTTCTTTTCCGGAACCTGGATAGTGATGGACATGATGGTCTCGTCGTCAGTGTCACGAGAAACGCTCACACTGTATCCATCGGCGTTCTTGGCATTGAAACTGTCAGCGGACTTGCTATAGTCCACGGTGAAACCGTTGTCTTGCACGGACTTGACGTAGTCGGCATACTGCTTGGCGTCGGTACCGCACACCTCGATGGAGAAATAGTCCGAAGACTCGCTTTTAATTTCACCCTTTGTGGATTTCGGCTGCGGCAGCAGCGCCGCGATATCCGACTCCGGCCATGAATATGCTTCGCACTTGGTGGCGAGCGATGCTTCCAATTCCGCCCGATCAGCCTTGGCCTTCGCATCGTCACGAATTACGAACACGCCACCGATTACCAGACCCACAACGGTGATACCGACTGCCACCCAGGCCAGCACTCGGCCTTGCACCTTGCCACTCGGGCGGGTCACGTATACGGCGAAGCCTGAGAGCAGTGCCGGAATCACCGTGGCGAACAGCAGTCCGCCCCAGGATCGGCCAGAAACATCCACAAATTGGGCGAGTACGAACAACACTCCCCAAATAATGGCGAACACAGCCAGCTTGGAAGTCTTCTTCACCCCTTGTGCATTCGGAGCAAGCACGGCAGGCGCAGCGGCACCAGCAAAACCAGTGGCAGCACCGGCACCATGTGTGGCGGGTGCAGGAGCCACACCAATACGCTTGTCCAGAGCGGCGAGGAACTCATCAACGCGCTTGGCGCTTTCGTTTCCAGTCGCCTCCAGACGAATGGCGGCCCCTGCCGCACCCTGCGGGACTACGGTTAGCGTGCAGTTCACCCCATCATAGGAGTGGAAGGAAAACGCTCCGGTCTGGGTGTTTTCGTCATCCAAGGTAAACGTGGCGCCAGTAGTCAGCTGGTCGTGAATAACTTGGAACAGCTGTTGCGGACTGACCGCATATACACGATCAAATGGCGCGCCGGCGGGCCGCTGCGATGCCGTAGCCGGAGTCATCGGAGTGGTGGTAGCACCATCAGACGCTACGTTCGGTTGGCCAGCCGGTACAGTATTCGGCACGGTAGGCGCATTCGCGCGATCTTCCGGTGCGTCATTCGTGCCTTCGGACGGTGGAACCGGCTGAGGTTGTTGATCAAATGGCGTTGTCATGATGCCCTTCTTTCCTTAAGCAGCAGCATTACCAGCACAGAAGAGGCAAGCCCAGCAACCGTTACGGTCAATCCGACTGCCATGGCAAGCCGGTATCGTTCGCTCATCATTGCGTCCCTTCTTATTGCTCGCTTTGCTCTGCGATACATCGAAACCAGTGTATGGCGTTGTTATTATGTACGCAAATTAGCATTTTGTATGCATGTTAGCTTTATTGTCGATGCTTGATACCGCGCATGAACATCCTTTCCGCCACCGCACCTACACGGATGGCATCGACCATTGTCGGCGACACGCGCGGGCCATACATCAGCTGACAACTGAATTTTTCGGCGTGTTTCCGAAAAGTCGGCGTCCTGTACGCTGGGAATCGAGCAACCGCGTACGATGGCGCAGCACAGCACCCGCAACACAGCGACAAGGAGCATGGGCAATGGCAGACATCCCCGAAGAACATTTGACCGAGGAACTGTTGGATCGGCTGCTCGCCAGCGCCAGCATTGAGCAGTATCTCGATGAGGGACTCGTCAGCGCACGCACGCTGACCGACTATCTGTTCGACCGTATGGAAGCCCATGACCTGAGACGAGCCGACGTGGTGCGGGCATCCGGCCTCAACGCCACAGTGGTTTATGACATTTTCTCCGGCAAAAGCCGCCCCGGCCGAGATCACGCCATTATGCTGGCTTTTGGTCTCAAGTGCACATTACGTGAAACCCAACGGCTACTTCGTCTTGCAGGCGTTTCCGAACTGTGGTGCAAACAGCGACGCGACGCGATTATCATCTGGTGTATACGCAATGGATTCGACCGCATTGCCACGGACGACGAGTTGTATCGTATGGGAGAGGCGACGTTGCTACCGGCCGATTGACGACATTCGGCCCAACAACACTCACCAGTGAGACGCAAGTAAGAGGGCATCAAGGAGAGACATGGACGATAAGCAGGCGATGCATGCGATGAGCATCGACGATGCGTACCATGTCGAGCGTACGCTCGCTCACGGACCTTCCGGCGTCACCGAACTGGTGAGCATTGACGGCAACGGCCCGTTCGTACGCAAGAAGATTCCCTCTCCCCTAGCGCAACGCAATGTGTGGGCGGCGCTCAGCGCCTGCCAGAGTAATCGTCTGCCGCGTGTGGAAGCGACGTACGAGCTGCCCGACCGGTTCGTCATCGTCTACGATTACGTGCCGGGCAGCACGCTTGCGCAAATTGCGGAGGAAAACGGGCGGCTTGCACCGAATGTGGCCGTGCAGCTTATCGACCAAATTTGCGAAGCCGTGCAGGAGCTTCACCAGCACGGCGTTATCCACCGCGACATCACGCCGGCCAACGTCATCGTGGCCCAGGATGGCGCGCATCTCATCGATTTCGGCATCGCGCGCATCCGGTCAGAGGCAAGCAACCGTTCACGGGATACCACGGCGCTTGGCACCTACGGATTCGCCTCGCCTGAGCAATATGGCTTTGCCAAAACCGACGCGCGTTCCGACGTATTCTCGCTGGGCCGGCTACTCGGATTCATGCTGACCGGCGTATATCCCGATGCCAGCGACTACGAGCAGCGACTTGCCGATGATGCCGCAGTACCGGCTCGACTACGCGCCGTCATCGGCTATGCGTGCGCATTCGAGCCCAGCAAACGGCCACAGAGCGTCCAAGAGTTTCGCCAGGCGCTGTTCTCCCAGTCCAATCCGCCCATACCGAACGCATCATCGGCAAATCCGCCATCAACGAGAACAACGAACGGCAGCGCGTCGGCGTCTCGACTATTCCGGCGTCTGCACTTGAGCAAACGCGCCATCGTGCTGTGGTCCATTGCCGGAGCGGCACTGATAATCGCCGCCATTGCGGGAGGCATTGTGTTGGCAGGCCAACTTGGCATTATCGGGTCGGCAACATCACCCGATTCCTCGACACAATCCAGCAGCCAATCAACCGATAAGGCCGATGGCGGGCACTCCTCGAACGGGTCAGGAACCGACAATGCCAATGGCACGGGCGGAGTAGGCGGCACTGACGGCGCTGATGGAGACAATCAAGACACCGTCACCGACAATCCTCTGAAAATAGTGGAATCCGGCTGGTCGGCGGACCAGCAAGGGTATGTCCACTACGCTTTCGCCCTGCGCAACACCAGTAAGACCCAGCAGGTGCAGTATCCGCAGATTACCATTACGGGGCGGGCCAAAGACGGTTCCATCGTGTTCTCGCAGACGCAAGCACTGAATATGGCATTCCCGAATCAGACTGTATATGACGCCGGTCAAGCAGGCGAAGGCACCGCCCCAGAAACGGTTGATTTTACTGTGCTCAATCCGGATACATACAACGTCGCCAAGGCTCAGGGAACCGCCGCCTTCCCCATCAGTGGAATATCCAAAATAGACAACAGGGACGGCGGCACGACGTTCAATGGCGAGGTCCGCGCCGTGGCAGATGGATTCAAGCCATCTGATGGACAGCAAATCAAGATTTCCCTAGTACTGCGTAACGCACAGAACGCAATCATCTATGGAGATATCGCATTCGTGGATTGGCCGGGCAATGGCCGATCCACGCCATTCTCGATTACCGTCTACGATCTGCCGAAGTATGTGTCTTACGATCTGTATGCGCAAATCTGGTAGTTGACTTTACGTCTGGCAGGTGGCCGTCAGGTGCCTGTCAGGCCGCTGTTCGCGTCACCTGCGCACTGACGTTACGGCGCGCCTGGCCGAACAGATAGATGCCGATGGGCAGGGTCAGAACACCGCCGATGATGAACACCAGCGAAATCGGGATCACGTCGGCCAGTGGCGCGAAGATCAACATGCCGAGCGGCATTCCGAGCGTGCTCAGGGTGGTGTCAAGGCCGAATACACGGCCCACCATCTTCTCATCGGCCTCGGTCTGGATGATGGTGCGCATCGGGCCCATGCAGATGGCCGAAGCCAAACCGTTCACCACATCAATCAGCAAATACGCCAGCAGATTGTGAACCACGCCAAGACCAACGACGGAGACGCCCACCAGAGCGATGCCGAAGGCGACCACGCGCATGTTGTTGCGGATGAGCTTGGCACCGATGGTAGACATCAGCGCGCCGCCGAGCAGCATACCGATGCTCCATCCCAGCTCGTTGGCGGCGAGTTTATCGGAGGCGGTGGTCAGGTTGATGAATCCGAGATTCAAATCGATGCCCTCATATTCGCGGGTCATGAGCAACAGCGTAAGGTTCATCGGCGCCACGGCCACGAAGCACACCAAGGCGTCACCGAGCACCACGTTGCGCAGGTTCGCCCGGCGCCATGTGTAGCTGAAACCATCTTTCAAGTCAGCAAACACACGACGGACGCTGGCAATCAGCGAACGATCAGCATTGGCATCCGACATCGGTTCGAGTGTGGGTTGCCCGCTATTCTCCGCTTCAGCCATACGCCTCGCAACATGTTCCGCGCTCTTCTTCGGCGCTTTGATCAACGCCACAAAGCCGACGCCGATAATGGCCGTGGTCACATCGACTAACAGAATCGACCACAGCGGCACTGTGTTGATAAGCACAGCAGCCACCGCAGGTGCCACAATCATATTCGCCGAATTAATCACGCCGTATATTGAGTTGACGCGCAATAGTTTGCCCGGGGGAACAACATCCGGTATGAACGACTGCACAGCGGGCGTCTGCACCCCGCCTCCCGCCGAACGAATGAACAGCACCACGAAAATCATGGTCAGACTCGCCCATCCCATCGCGAAGCTCAGCGACAGCACGACGGTGACCACAGCAATCACCATATCCGGCAGCATAATCAGCAACTTGCGACTGTGACGGTCGGCCCAGGAGCCGCCGCAAATCGAGACGATGGCCTGCGGCACCACGCCAAACAACGTGGCCAGCAGTATGGCCGAACCGGTTTTAGTCTGCAATACGATCCACCACCAGATGGCATATTGCACAATATTGGAGCCCAGCAGCGAGAACGCCTGGCCGGTGAGTAGAAGCACTACACGGCGGATCCACGCACGCTCGGATTCCCCGTTGGCCACTGCTGCGGCATAGGCGGCACCGGGTTTGTTCGCGCTATGGACCGCTGCGCGCGCATTCGCGTTGTCATCGCCGGAAACCTCGGGTGTTTCGCGCACAGTTGGTTCAGTTGTTGTACTACTAGAAGACATACGAGTGTTCTCAATTCTTCAATTCCACTACAAAGGTCACATCACGGCATACGCACGCCGACGCGCGTATGCGTGCACGACTCCAGCAACGAGCCGTACCCGCCGTTAGATGGCAGGCTTCAGTATCGTGACGCCATGCGTTAGCGTCACCATGCAACGATAGGAACACACTATTCGATAGTATAATCATGAAGGCGTGACGTTGCCCTTGCGCAGGTGCCGTAAGACTCCGCGGACAAAAGCAATGAGGCTTCCCCCGCGAGAAGGGAAGCCTCATATTCCATTCATTCTATTCAGCGATGATGGCGCCTAATCACCGATCATCCTTTGGGAACAGCGCATCGAAGGCATGTTCCATCACGGACTTACGGCGGATCACACCGACGAGTCTGCCATCACCATCCACCACCGGCAGTTTCTTGAACTGCTTCTTGGCGAGGATTCGGGCCACCTCTCCGACATGCTGGTCGGGCGTGGCGGCAACGACCTTGCGCGTGGCGATGTCCATCACCTTCTTGCCGGAGAGCGCCTGCACCTTGGAGGCCACGGTTTCGTCGTCGAACACCACCATCGTCGAACCGGTGCCGGTGGAAACCGTACGGGATTCATAGGTGGCAATCGATTTCATGACATCGCCGTCGCTGACGAAGCCGACGAGCCTGCCATCGCCGTTCACCACGGGAAGGCTGGAGACGTTGAGGCGGATGAACTCGCGCACCACATGCGTGATGTCATCGCTGTCCAGGCAGCTGTAGGGCTGATCGTCCATGATTCCGCCGATGGACTGTTCCTGGGCCTGCTTGAACAGGGAGGCGGCGGGGGCCACGTATGCGCCGGCGTAGTGATGCTCGGCGGGCTGGCCTTCAGTGGTTTCGGCCGCGACTTCGGCGGAGGCTTGCGCCTCGGAGGCCTTGGCGTTGCGTGCGGCCTTCTCCTTGGCACGGCTGGTGACGGTGAAGATGCAGATGATCAGGGCGACCAGCGAGATGGCGGCGCACAGCAGGTAGGAGAACGCGATGCCGCTGGCCGTGGCGGACTTCACACCCTGGGACATGTGCGAGGCGGTCATGGATGTTTCTGCGGTGACCAGAAGCGAGGTCGCAATGGCTGCCGCGATCTGGCGGCCTGTGTTGGCGATGGCGTTTCCATGGGCGATCATGTCGTTCGGCAAAGCGTTGACGCCCCAAGTGTTGATCGGCATGTTGGCGATAGCCTGACCGGATGCCTGCAATGCGCAGAACACGGCGACAAACAGCACTGATGTCCTGGTGTTGATGGTGCCGAGAAGACCAAGAGAGATGGTCATGAGCGCAAGGCCGCCGATGCCCACGCCGCGAGGGCCGAATTTGTCGAATGCGGCGCCGGCGACCGGACTCAGGATGATGCCGACCGCCGCGGCGGGCAGCATGACCATGCCGGTGACGGTGGCGGATTGGCCGAGCACATTCTGGATGAAGATAGGCAACGTCACGTTGGTTGCGGCGACTGCGGCGTTGATCAGAGTGACCAGAATCACGGAGTTGCGGAAGTTGCGGGTGGCAAGGGTATCAACGCGCAACAATGGCTCATCGAGCTTGACTTGCTTGTATACGAATGCGACGAAGGCCACAAGACCAACGACGATTGAGATAATGACGACCGGACTGCTCCATCCCATCGTGGAAGCGGACGAGAAGCCATAAAGCAGGCCACCGAACGCGATGGTCGAAAGGATCACGGACAGGATGTTGAGCTTTGGGTTCTTCAACTCGCTGACGTTCTTGAGCATCATCGTGCCTCCGACAAGGATGACCAGTGCCACGACTGCGATGCCAATGAACATCGGGCGCCATCCGAAACTGTCAATCACCAGACCACCGACAACCGGGCCGATAGCCGGGCCGGCGGCCATGACGATACCGGCCAGTCCCATGGCGGTGCCGCGCTTATCCGGCGGATAGACGAGCATCGGCACTACGGCGACCAATGGCAACAGCACGCCGGAGCCGGCGGATTGCAGTATGCGCCCGACGAGCAACAGCATGAAATTCGGCGCGACGGCACACAGCAGTGTGCCGACCATGAAAGCGGCAAGAGCTCCGGCGAAGAGCTTTCGGGTGGAGAATTTATCAATCAGATAGCCTGAAATCGGCACCATGATGCCCGAGACCAGCATGTAGACGCTGGTCACCCACTGCACGGTGCCGGTGGTGATATTGAAATCACGCATCAGTGCCGGCAAGGCCGGTGACATGACGGTCTGGTTGAGCAGTGCGATGAACGAGCCGACGACGATCACACCCACAACGATGAATCGGGTGTGCGGATCAATAGGCTTTACGGAACTGGTGGCGGACCCGAGTTCCGCGTTTTTCTGTGAGGTCACAGCATTTCCTTTCTGTTGGTAACGTCATGTGTGGCGATCCGGCCCCATGCTTGTGTCAAGACGCGAGGACACCGATGAGTCCGGACGTAAAGGAAAAGCCGCCATCCGTTCCGCATTCATATACGGCAAACGATTCGCGGCTTTGCGTAAGTTGATGGCTATGGTGAGCGATTCATGCGACGTCGACTGCGGATGGGCCATCGGTACATCCCGGCATAAGGCGTGTCCCCGCTACACCAGCATCGAGAATAGGGCCATTCGTGGATTGGCAAACAGAACATTGCCGACGAACGACCCACGGCAGGCGCGTGCGATGAACATCGCGTAGCGATACAGGTTCATGGCATCTCCTTGATGGGGTCTTCGTACGGCAGACATCGAGAAGCCTATCATCATTCAAATCGACGGTGAAACCCACGCATGCCTGACAATACACAAAATCTTCACAAAAGGATTGGGCTTACCGCATACGCTCCGCCTGAATAACGGTCCGGGGATGAATCAGGGGCGAGCTAAGGGTTGCATCTCGTGTTTCCGTCATGATTTCTGGCGAAGACTCATAATAGAACACACATTATGCTGCTGCAGCAGCCAGTCCTTGCAGAACAATGTCATGACAAAGGCCTGAGAAGACGACTTCTCAGGCCTTATCCGTACCGCTCCCCCAGTCGCTTGTAGCGACAGCTCCCCTCGAAGAGGGGAGCCAGAGAAACACTTACTTGGAGACGTTGAACTTGAACTCGGCGTCTTACCGGTCTTCTTCGTCCCGCCTTGCCGCGGATATTCAATCGCATCGCAGGGGTGACTTCCTCGATCATTTGACAGACCGACCGACGGTCTGTATGCTTGACGGGGACATGAACGAAAGGCAGGACATCCGCATGGCGCACGATATACATTCCGGAGACACCGAACGACGAATCCTCGATTCCGCCCGCAGGCTCTTCGCTGAAAAGGGCTACGAGAAGACGTCCATCCAGGACATCCTGAACGACCTGGGACTGTCCAAGGGCGGGCTCTACCACCACTTCAAATCGAAGGAGGCGATTCTCGACCGGCTGAACGCCGACGAGTGGGCCGTAACCGCGCGTCTTCTCGACAAACTCATCGAGCGCAAGGACATGAGTGCGCTTGAGAAGCTGCGCGCGCTCATCGTTTCCGCCGTGGACGCCCCCGATCATCTGGACCTGGTCCGTTCCCAGCTGGCGCTGCTCAAGGATCCTGCGTTCTTTACGGCGAACATGCGCTTCTGGTCGACGAGACTGCCGGAGTCCTTCCGCTCGCTCATCGATATGGGCGTGCAGGACGGCTCCATTCCCACGGCATACCCCGAGGAGGCGGCGCAACTGCTCTCGCTCCTCGGCAACTACTGGCTCATGCCCTGCTTCTACCCCGCCGATCATGCCGGCATGGAACACCGCATCCGCTGCCTCGCCACGATGCTCGACGCCATCGGCGTGCCAGTGTTCGACGAGACGCTCATCCTGCGGACGACCGAAGAGTTCACGGCCCTGACGCCGGAAGAGGATACGGCGTCCGCATAGGAGGCGCGCCCGGGCGCGCCGCATCTTGCACATCCTGATGCCACAGATGTCGAAGCGCTTCCGCGCCCTTTTCCTTGGGCGTATTGTTATCACCATAACAGACCGACGGTCGGTTTGTATAAATGGCCGTGGCCAATCACAAGAAAGGAATCCACGATGACGAACGCATACGAATGCACGCCCCAACCACAAAGAAGCCAAGCCGCTGATCCTCTTCGCACACGCGACTTCCGCCTGCTCGTCGCGGGTCTCGGAATATCGCTCTTCGCCAACCTTATGCTGCGGTTTGCCATGTCCATGTGGGTGCTTGACGAGACCGGCTCGGCGGCGGCGTTCGCCTCCATTCTTACTGCGAGCATCCTGCCCACGATTCTGCTCTCGCCCCTTGGCGGCGTGATGGCGGATCGTACGAACCGTCGGACCGTCATGGTGGCGCTTGACGCGCTTTCCGCCGTGACGGTGCTCGTCTGCGTGGCGATCTTTTCGGCCGCCGGTTTCAATCTGGCGGCGATAGCCATGATGCAGGTGGTGCTCGCCGTGCTTGACGCGATGGAGACGCCTACGGTGCAGGCGGCGCTGCCGCAGATGTTCCGCTCCCATGGCGAGGATGTGATGCGTCGCGCGATGGCCGTGGTGAACGTAGTGAACCAGACGAGCACGCTCGTTCCCGCCGTGCTCGGCGGCGTGCTGTACGCGGCGGTTGGTGCGATGCCCATGATGGGCCTCACGATCGTGGGGTTCGGTGCGGCCGCCGTCGTGGAGTGTTTCATCCGGCTCGGCGCTCCCGACCGCGGCGACGCCGGCCGCGTCACCGCGGTCGACGACCTGCGCGCGGCCGGACGTTTCCTCACCCGCGAACGTCCTCATGTGCTGCATCTGGTGTTGATCTGCGCCGCGCTCAACTTCCTGGTGACGGGGTATGCGGAGGTCGGCTTCCCCTACATGGTGCGGACCGTACTGGGGTTCGGCTCCACGGCGTACGGCCTTGCATATGGTCTCGTGGGAGCATCCGGACTGCTCGGCGCGCTCGTCGGTGGGCGGGTCGCGAGGTCGCTGTCCATGCGGCGATTCCCGATGGCGATCGCCGCCTTCTCGCTCACCATCCTGCCCCAAGCGCTTGTCATGACGATTCCCGCAGGTGGAGTGATGCGACTCGCGGTGCTCACGGCGAGCACCTGCGGAACCATGATCGCCATCACCCTCGCGAACCTCATCGCCGTGCCGGCGATCCAGATGGGCTGCCCCGAGGATATGACCGGCAAGGTGATGTCGCTCGCGCTCTCCGCGAGCATGTGCGCTCAGCCCCTCGGACAGATCGCATACGGCTGGGCGTACAGCGTCCACCCGGCGGGCGCGGTCCTGGCGGTGACGTTCGCCCTGGCCACCGCGATGCTGCCGCCAGTCGCGCACGTAACGCGGCGGTTCTAGGACGGGATTCCATCACCTTCGCTCTGGACAGCTGAGACATCAAAGCCATGTGTGGATATGCAAACGGCCGCCATCAATCATGGTGATGTTGGCCGTTCACGTCATCCCCGTACCGTAGGTATGAAAACGACCACTGTAATCGCACATACGACGATGGTGGTCATTGGATCAAGCGCCCCGGCGTCAGGCCTCCACGAGCGGGCGGATGTCGTCCAAGGTGCTGGGGTCGAAGGTCAGCAGATCGTGGTCGGCCTGAAGGTCCGCCCAGAAGTCGGGCGTGGTGTCGAGCGCCTTGCCGAGCCGCCATGCCATGGGGTGGTGATGCGCCGCCTGCCATTGACGATCTCGCCGATCGGCGACATCGGCGTGCTTTGCCGTACCCGTCGAGGCGGGTGTGGACCTGCCAGACGTCCCAGATATGGTATGCGCCGATGAGTCCGAAGCAATCGGACTTTGATTCGGAAACGGCCTTCATACCGCACTTGTCCATCACACAACCGGACTGGAACATGAACAGGCACGCAGTCACGGTTGCATAATAGGATTCAAGTCAATAGCAGCCTTCCACGCCTCCTCACAGTGCGCAACCCGGAAGGTCCCTTTTATTGGCGAACTCGACCGGTTTGGCCTATCGCAACAGTCGTTCGTTGAGGATGACAGGAGCGTGTTCGATTGACGGCTGCAACGCATCGAGCTGGTCAGACAGCTTCGACTCGTCGACCACCGGCAGTTCGAGCAGGGATCGTGCGGCCGCGTGCAGGTAGTCGTTCAACGCCTCGATGCGACCCGGCTCCAGCGGGTAAGCCGGGTCGTTCTCCAAGGTGACGTCCAACGTTTTGCGCAACATCTCATGCTGCGCGATGCCCATGATGGCCGCGCACTGGTCGCGGAACGTCATACGAGAATTTGCCGGCTGACGTTCGGACAGCACCTGCGGAATCCACGCGCCGCCCTCCCAGTCGGCGCGCATGTCGTTCTTGAACAGCGACATGTTATGGTCGAACAACGGCGCCGGACCCAGAATCCGGCCGGTACGGTTGTCGCGCAGGAACCCGTGGTTGTTGGCGTGACGGTCCTGATTGACGATGAGCGCGTCGAACACTAGCATCGTGCGCATCGCCTCGAACGATTCCTCGGACACGGCGCGTGCGGCGGCGAGGCTCTCCGGGAACGACGCCAGCTGCGTCGCCGCATAGAACGGCACGAACGACACGTCCTTTGAGTTCATCGAACCGCACACCGACGCGAGCTTGCCCTTCCAACGGGCGATGCGGTAGTCGACCGCATTCACACCGAGCCTGCGCGCCAGCTGCGAGGCGAGATACTCGGAATACGGTTCCAAACCGGCGTTCGCATACCATTCGGAACCCGCCTTCCACAGTTCCAGCCCACGTTCCGTATGCCGCCACGCCTTCGGGAACTGGCCGTCCGTCGTCCACTCGCTCGACAGGCCGATCGCATGCTTCTCGCTCGACGTATACCCCGTGTAGGCCACGATGGCGAGCGTCTCGTCCAACGGATTGTCATACAGGTTGATGTCCGCGAACTTGAGGTTCTCACCGTCGCGTTCCGCCCAGAACGAATCGTTGACCGACAGCCCCTTGCACAGGTCGATGATGCCCAGCGTATCCGCAATGCTCAACCCCGCCTGCGCAAGAACCTGCGTGGCGAACTCACGATTCTTCGGAATCGTGCGCCGCTCCAGCCACGTCGTCAGCTTCGCATTATCCGGCTCCGGAGCCAACGGAAACGGCAGCAACGCGCGCTTCGACTCATCGAACCAGCGGACATGCGCCTCAATCTTGCCCGTCAGCAGGCCCTCGCCATACGACGCATCGAACCGGAGCAGCGGATCATCATAGAGCCGCAGCACGTAACTCGTCATATCCGGCCCCTCCAATCACAAGCCCGCTCCAAAGTCATATCGGGCGATTCACATATGAAGAACAACTGTCTACAGTATAGACAAGGGCCTTGGAACGCGGGGGCTTCACTCTGAAGTCAAGTATTTGATACAATTTGGTGCAAAAAGATAGTAAATAGCAATAAGGAGTGGCTATGAGCATGCAGATTGCCACGCGAGTTGATGACGAGCAGGCTGCGTTGTTTAAGGAGACGACCCGACAGCTGGGTACCACCCCGGCCGATGCCCTGCGTATGTTCATCAGCGCGTTCAATGATTACCGTGGGTTCCCCTATGAGGTGCGTTTGCCACGAAATGACGTGGAGCCGTTTGCGTCCGAGCGGGACGCTACTGAGTATGCCAGTCGTCTCGCCTTGAGGATGTCCGATGAAACGAGGTGAGATTCGGACGTTGCAGGCCGATGGCTACGCCAGCAAGCCACGGCCGGTTGTCATCGTGCAGAGCGATGCCGTCGATCGGTTCGATTCCGTCATCACTTGTCTGCTGACCTCATACGATTCCTCCGACATCGACACGCGGGTCCGATTGGAACCAAGTCCGGAGAACGGCCTGAACAAAGTGAGTTACGTGATGACGGACAAGATCGTCACCGTCGACCGCAAACTGCTGGGATACCAAGTCGGCGTGGTTGATGATGCAGCCATGGCGAATATCGGCCGTCAGCTCATGCGGGTTCTAGGTTTGCTGTGACGTTTGGGATGGCTGGCGGGCGTGCGTCTACTTGTGACATCGTTTATGCACCCTTGAGGCCGTATGATGGTGGCGTCGAATTCAAGCGCTCCCCAACGTCTTAAAATGGCTTCCTTCACATTACGGTCATACGACCAACACCATATGAAGGAAGCCATTATGAATGGTCTAACGGCAATCAGCTTCTCATACGTGATTGCCAGTCATTCACCGAATCAGCCGCGGTTGTCGAACATCTGCAGCAGCATCTTGCTGGGTTCGACGGCATAGACGGTGTGCGGCAGACGGGCGCTCAGGTAGACGATGCCGCCGGCCGTAAGCTCGACTTCACGGCCTTCGCCGCCGACGCGCAGCTTGCCTTCCAGCACCTGGATGATCACGGGCATGGCCGCGGTGTGCTCGCTCAGTGCCTGGTCCTTGTCGAAGCCGAACAGCACGGCGCGCAGGCCGTCCTCGCGCAGCACCGTACGGGAGACAGTGGCCTCCTCCTGAATATCGATCAACGAGGCCAAGTCTTCGATGAATCCAAGATGCGGCTCGGTCGAAATGGCGTGGCCTTCGGCGTCGTGGGCGTCGTGCTTGCAGGCGCAGTGCTTGGCCTCACCCGCTTCAGCGGCCGCGACTTCGCCATGCTTGCAGTGGCACTCCTTCTTCGTGCCCGGCTCCGCGGCCGCGCCCTCGGCGTGCTCGTACTTGCGTACCTCATCTTTGACGGATTCGTCCAGGTTGTCCGGCTACAGGCCAAGTTCGTGAATCGAGTAGGTGCCGCCGGAGCGCAGCAGTCGGAAGGCCTCGCCGATAATCGCCTGCTTGCCACGCTCGGTCTGCATGGTAAGCATGGCTTCGCCGATCCCCACGTCGGCGCTGTTGGATTCCAGACCGGTGTCGGCGGCGTCGCGCTGCACGCAGCTTGCCGGAATCGTGGCCTTCTCACTGGTGAGTTTGGAGATGATGTCCACGACCTGCTGGTCGCGGTCCACGCCACGGTAGCTCTTGGGGTCGCGGTCGGACTGCGTCAGGAGCAGCTCGCGGTTGGTGGCGGGTTTGGTGGCGGTGGACTGAGATGCCTGAGAAGGCTGCGGTGTAGTGGTCATGCGTCGTGATGCTATAGTCCATAGCCCGCCCGCACAAGAGTTTTCGCTAGAAATCAGCCGAATGTGAGAATGCTCACCCGAGTAGGCGCCTGAGCATGCGGCTCAGGGACGATTCAGGGGATGCTCAGGGGTCCCGTCACCGATTCCCCACATATCGCCCGCGTTCGCCTAATAGAATGGAATCCAGCATTCGATTCGGTATCCGGCGCAATGCCGGCAAACGTGAGGAACTTACGATGAGGGTCATCGGCAATATTCTGTGGATCATTCTGGGCGGACTGGCAATCGCCATCAGCTGGACACTGATCGGACTGTTTCTGTGCATCACCATTATCGGTATTCCACTAGGAGTTCAGGCGTTCAAAATGGCGGGCCTTACCTTGACACCGTTCGGCAAAACCGTGCAATACGGTGGCGGCGTTGGCTCCACGCTGGCCAATATCCTCTGGGTGGTGCTGGTCGGCTGGTGGATGGCACTCGGCTATCTGGGTGCAGGCGTGCTCAACTGCATCACCATCATCGGCATTCCGTTCGGCATCCAGTCGTTCAAAATGGCCAAGCTTGCGCTCTGGCCGTTCGGCGCACAGATCTACAGTCTGTAACAATTGTTTCTGCAGTAGGTCCGGTGCAGCGCATTATCATCGTGCGTTGCACCGGACTTTTTATATACAACGGGCATTTCACACACCGCGTGATTTGACGGATTCGGACGTAAGACCTTATGGTGCGCGAACCATGATCAACACATCGCATTCAGCAGCAACGGCGTGAACGAACACGCCATCTGATCAGTACACCTCTCATTGACGCATAGCTGAATCATTGCCGGTGATATCGAGCCGACTCGTTCGCACCATGCCCCATAAACGTACCTATACGAGTATGCGTTCTTGGCATAGTCGCAACGCAATGCACCGCGGCAAAACCCATTGCATACCATCACATATTCAGAAAGAACAACAGATCATGAAGTATTTCACTACTGACACGCATTTCGGGCACTACCATATGTCACTCACATGCAGTCATGCGCACAACTATATTTTTGTATCATCCATGATTTTATAGTTGTTTATTGACTCATTTCCTTCTCTATCTTATACTTTCTATAATCAAGGATGCTCTTTGGGAAGTGAGTCTCTCTCATGGATATGAAGTATAGAAGTTTGGCAAGGCTGTTCCATGCCGACAGGTCAGTCGATTCCTTCAATAACCATGCGGCACTCGCACGGCAGCGGCTTGAGGCAGATTCCACATTCAGGACCGGGGTCATCACGCCATTGGGCGAGCTGTTCTCCGCCACGCCACGCGAGACGACCCTGCTCACGGAAAATATACTTCTCGCCGAAAGGCGCATATCACGGCTATGGAACCTGATTCCCGGCGTCATGCGCTGGGACTACATACGGCATTCCATCAGTGAGGAACTGTTCGCCACCAACGAGATGGAAGGCGTGCGCAGCACCCGCAAGGAAACCCAGGACGCCGTGGACGCGGCCGACAAGGCAAGGAGGGACGGCGACGACTCCAAGGCGCGGTTCAGCGAATTTGCCAAGCTGTACCTGAACCTCACGGACAAGGACTCCGCGTTGCCGGCAGGCATCGCCGACATCCGCGACATCTATGACAAGGTCGTGCTCGACGAAATCGATGAGAGCGATCAGCCGGACGGCGACCTGTTCCGGAAAGGCGATGTGGAAATACAGGGGCCGCACGGCCTCGCGATCCATAACGGAGTCAAAGGCGAAGGGAACATCGGCGCGCTCCTCACCGACATGATCCACCTCACGACCTCCGACGAGATTCCCCGGCTGCAGTCGGCCATCATGTCGCACTTCCTGTTCGAGTATGTTCACCCGTTTTACGACGGCAACGGCAGGACCGGCCGGTATCTCCTGGCCCTGTACCTGAACCACGACCTGACTATGCCCACCGTGCTATCCCTGTCCCGCACCATCGCGGAGAACAAGAACGCCTACTACAAAGCATTCATGGAAGCGGAGGACAAGCTGAACTGCGGCGAACTCACGCTCTTCGTGAACACCATCCTCGGATTCATCCAACAAGCCCAGGATGAGCTGATTGACGAACTCAGTATCAAGGTCGATCAGCTCGACAAAGGTCGGATACTCTGTACACAGCTTGAAAAGAGGCATGCCCTATCGCGCAATGCCGTCTCGGTGCTCTATGGCGTGATTCAGGAAGAGCTGTTCGACTCGTCCAAATCCATGTCGTTGGACGAAGTGGCCCATCACATCGGACTGTCCAAACAGAGCGCAAGGAAATACGTGGAAGAGCTCTTGGCCGCGGGGCTGGTCGTACAGACCGGAAAACGTCCGCTGAAAATACAGGTGGCGAAATCATTGAGGAATGTTCTCGCCACAGGAGCCGACGAGAACGCGGAAGCCTAAGAAAAGTAGACGCAAACATCTCATCTCAACGAGGTTCATGAAGGTTCGTAACATGAAGAAAGGTCTGGGCAACCAACACTGCTCGGACCTTTCCGCAACACTCCCGTCAGTAGCTTTCCGCCTCGGCTCCCCTCAGGAAGGGGAGCCGAGGAAAACTACTTGGACACGTTGAATTTGAACTCCACGATGAAAACGAAAACCCAATGATTCCAACGGTTCGCGGACGCCGCGAACGGCCCGGGCACTCTAAGGGCACTCTATTCTGTTGTCGCGAATCATCATACAGCACCCCGGAAACGCGAAAAGTGCCCCGCTCCCCCGCAGCGTGTGCGGGTGAAGCGGGGCGCTGTGATACTGCGAGACGCAGGTTATTCCTGTGTCGTGCGTCGCGCCTTGATGGCGCTGACGCCGATGAGCGCGCCGGCGAGGATGCCGAGCGCGTTGAGGGTGGTCACGATGGCGTCCACGTGGGGCCAGCCCCATGCGGGGCCGACCGTGCCCACGAACAGGGCGAGTGCTGGCAGGACGATGAGGCCGAGCCATTTGAGCACATCGTAGACGCGGCTGGGGATGAGCCAGTCGGGCACGATGTCGGTGGATGCCGGTGTATCGGTTGGATTGTCGGTCATGTTTGCTCCGATCGTAAAAAAAAATGGTGATGCCGTCACCCGCATAATCGGGTGGCGGCATCGGTTTGGGTTAGCGGCAGGTCACCGTGTCGCCCACGTAGTAGACGTTGATGTTGCCGCTGGGGACCGAACACTGGGAGACGCTGTAGCCGTGGGAGGTGGCGAACTCCCACACGGTGTCGCCCCACTGGAGGGTCTTGGAGACCCCGGTGGACGGTGCGGGGGCGGTAGGGCCGCCGTAGGTGACGACATCGCCCACGTAGTAGCGGTTGATGTCACCGCTTGGCGTGTGCCATGCGGACAGGGGCCATGCGTTGTAGGCTACGGCGAGTCCCCAGACGGTCTCGCCCCACTGCATGATGTGGCTGATGCCACCCGTGTTGGTGTCGGCCGGGGGAGTGTTCGGCTGCACGGGCGCGGCCGGTGTGGCCGGTGGCGTGGAGCCGCCGGTCGGGTTGGCGTACAGATCCCACTGCCATGCCTCGCCCCGGAACACGTCGAGGTCGATGGGACTCCACGTGTTGACGACACCGGTGCCGCTGTACTGTCGCATGGCCTCGCCGTACGCGCCGATCATCCACGGATTGGCCTGATAGCCGGTCGGGCTCATGTTCGCGTACTGGGCGATCCACAGTCCGTACCGGTCGCGGATGTCCTGCGGGATGGTGCCGGCGACCGGGCCGGTGTACAGCAATGGGCGCACACCGCCGCTCAATCGTTCGCACTCACTCAGGAAGCGGCGTACCCAGTCCCAATCGCCCCATGCGGGATTGTCGTCCATCTCCCAGTCGAGCGCCACGATGCCGTGACGCCAATAGTTCGACGTATTCCGGTAGAAAAATTGGGCTTCGGCCTCCGGGTTGCCTCCCATGGCGTAATGGTAGAGACCGACCTTCTTGCCGGATGCCTGCGCCTGGGCGATCATGCGGTTGGCGTCCGTGTTGACGCCGGACACGAGACAGTTGTTGTACACCTGTCCCGTACCCCATGTGGTGCCGACGACAACGAAGTCGGCCTGCGTGTTGGCGATGTCGATGCCGCACTGCCAGTTGGACACGTCGATGCCCTGCATGTCGGCCATCGCCGCCGGGGCGAACGCCATGGAGACCGCGGCGACGAGCGCGGCCAGCGTCACGCCCACGCGCCGGTGCAGGCGTCCGTGTTTCGGCTTGCCTTTGTTGAGGATGCTCAAATTCCTCTCCTTTCTATATGAAAAAGCCACCCGTTTGGGTGGCTTTTGTGGTTGGTGAAAAATATCAGTAGGGACGGTCGGTGGCGGCGAACACGAGCGGCAGGGCGACGACGACCGCGAGGATCCGCGTCACCAGGCTCGGCTTGATCTTGTTCTTGATGCTCATTCCTCTCCTTTACTGTTGATGGATATGGAAAAGCCCCACCCGATCCGGATGGGGCAAACCTTGAAGACGGTCACCGGTGCCGTCGGAGCTCCCTGATGTCCTCGCGCAACTCCAGGTGCTCGCGTTCGGCGTTGGCGACGCGTTCGTTCACCGTCTTGAACTCACCGTTCATGTCGTCACGCAGCCCGTCGATCGCGTCCATGACCCTCTCGTGCTTCTCGTCCATGTCCACGCGCAACGGCGCCTGATGGTCGTTCGTGATCTCCCACTTCGTGGCCGACTGCTGGTCGCGCAGCCCGCGGATCTGCCGCGACTGGATCACCGCCACGATGACCGTGGCCAGACTCGGCACCACCGCGATCAGGATCACCGCCCACAACGGGGTACCGGCTGGCGGATTCATAGGCTGTCCTTTCGACGTATATGCTCGGGGTATGGGCAACAGGTTCTGCAGGATTTGCGGCGAACACAAGCCGTTGACGCTCGAGCACATCCCTCCACGGTCCACGGGCAACGACCATGTGGTGGTCGTGCATCGTGGGGATGAGGCGGTGATGCACTCGTTGTTCGACATGGAGGTCCGGGACGACGACGGGTACAGGCAGTCCCACGGGATGACGTTCAAGACGCTGTGCGAGGACTGCAACGAGTATCTCGGCGCTAACTACGTGGAAACGTTCAAAGGCCTGTACCTGTATTTCGCCCATGAATCCGGCGACATCCTCGACGGGCTCGACCGTGACCGGAACGAGTCCGAGACCGCCGGCGTGGAGCGATACTGCGAATTTGACTTAGGCGAGGGGTTCCGTCCCCTGGCGTTCGTCAAGCAGGTGGTGTCGAACTTCTGCGCCACGACGGCGCCGGGCAGCATGCTCGACTGCAAGGACTTCCTGCTCGACCGGGGAAACATTTCGTTGCCCGCGCGTTACCGGCTGCACATGACCGTCCTTCCGAAGCTTGACGGGGAGAGCGTGTTCTCCGGGTGGATGCGGGTCCTGTTCGACGACGGGACGTTCTGCGACATGGCGTTCATCCGCATGCCGCCGTTCGGGTTCGTGCTCTACGACACGGAATCCAGCACCTATCTACTGAAACGCGCGGGCGACATCACGCCCATGTCACGCATGGGCTGGGACCTGACCGGGAGAATCACCCTCGTCCTCCCGACGGTCACGGGAAGGAACACGTCGAGACCTTACCTGTGGGGCCGGTACCAGAACGCCGTGTGACGGGACGCGCCCCGCCTACCGGTCGGGTTCGTCGAGCGGGAAGCTGCCCATGAGCCGGATCCATCCCTCGTTGCTCCGGATGGCGCCGGGGTCGATGACGATTCTCCCGTACGCGTCGATCTTCCAGCACCGGTCGCGCGGTCCATGATCTTCGCGGTCACGTCGCCATCGACCCGGCATCACCACCTCCACGAGGTACACGATACTTCCTTACAGGGTTCTGAGGAAGTGTTCGATGATGGTGCTCCGGTATTCGTGGGCCTTGGCGTTGGGGTGGGAGTCGGCGTCGGACAATCTGAACGCCTTGTTGCGCAGTTCCACAGCACGCGGGCTGACGTCGATCCCGTTGCGTCCGCCGATTCCCATGGGCACGGACGGGTCGCCCTTGAGGTCCAACCAGGGCACTCCCCAGTATCGGCAGATGTCCTTGATCGCGTCGGCGTATGTCTCGGTCATCCACGCGTCCGGTATGATGACGCCAATCTTCGCGTACGGCATGTCGGTCAGGAAACGTTCGAACACGGTGTTGTACGCGCCCCACAGGGTCGTGTTGCCGGTGTCCTGTCTGGAGCCGATCTGTTCGGCGGTTAAGTTGCATTCGTTCAGGCCGAACATGAGCGTGATATAGTCGCTGTCGTTAGGGACAGCTAGGTAACGTTCCACGGAGAACGGGTTGCTCGCCCCTTCGATGTTCGTAAAGTCGCTGCCGGATATGGCCTCGTTGACTAGGGTCATGCCGTTGCGCTTGGCAATCCACCACGGATAGGATTTCGCGGTCCCGAGGTCGTGGTCATAGTCGTCGCCGGTCAGTCCCGCGCCTGCGGTGAAGCTGTCACCGCAGGCGACGTACTTCTTTCCGTACAGGACGTTCGATGCATAGGACGCCACGTTCCTGGAATCGATGTAGTCGCCGAGTGCCACCGGAGCCGTCGAGACGACATGGAATTTGTTCGCATCCGGAACGCTGTATCCCAAGAACCCGAACCGTATGTACGCGCCACCGATCATCCTGCACTCGCGCAGGGACACGGTAAATTCCACGCTCTTGATTCCACTCGTGTCCTCGTTGCCGCCGAGGATGCGGATGAATTCGTGGTCGCGATTGTAGAGCGCGGCGGCGCGCGAATTATACGCCACCATGGTCCTCACGGTGACGTACGTGTCTCCGAGCAGGTCGAGGTCGATGTAGTCGGACGTGTACCCAGAGGCATATGTGCTGTTACCGCCCGATGGGTTCAGGTACGCGCCGGACGTCATCTCGTCGTACCTCGGGCTCAGCACGGTCTCGTCGCCGAGGAGAAAGCCACGCCCGTACACCAGGCCTTTCATGTCGGACAGGACGCCGCCGACGGCGTCCGACACCCTGCCGACGTTAAGCGCGGTCGCGTACCTGCCGTCCAGCATCCACCGTATGGCCTCGCCGTCCTTCTCGCGCAGCGACAGCGTGACGTCCGAGGTTGAATCCGTCCATGCGAACGACTGGGCACGCATGTACGAGGCGCCACCCGGCACTTGGAACACGTACTCCCCGTTGGGGTTATCGGTTTTCACGCTCCCGACATTGCGCATCAGCGAATCGTAGAAGAATACGGACTTCGCGCCGTCGGACGATCCCGTGTACACGTACTCCTCGCCGGCCGACGCCATGACCACGTCGGTCACGTAGCATAGGACCCCGTCGACGGTTTTGTATCCTATGCCGTTGCCGTCCAGTACCTCGCCCCTGTGTAATATGACGCGCACGCCCGACACGCCCGACGCCGACGCCTCGCTCACCGAAGCACACAATCGCGCCTGCGCCCTGACTGCCTCGCCGGCCGACCCGTACGTTGTCCCGTCCGCGCCCACGCGCACGTCCCTCAACTCAGTTCCCACGTCCCCGCCATCCGACCCGGACGCGATGACCATGTCCAAACGGGACGACAGGGCGTTCAGACGGTCACGCATGTCCCCGGCCAGTTCGGAGGCCGCCGTGCGACCCGCCTCCAAACCCGCCGCGCCGCCCGCCGACCGCGCCACGGCCGCCACGTCCGACGACACGGGCATGTTCGCCTCCATGATGTCGACTATCTGCTCAGCCATACCAGAATCCTTCCGTGATGAACGTTCAATCCGACAGGGCGTAATAGCCCCAACCCAACGTGCGCCTGGTCCCGCCGTCCAGCGACGTGACCGTGACCTTCCACTGACCGCACCGGCGCGACGCCCACACCGCGTCCGCGAACGCCGACGGCGGGATGTCCGCCACCGCATACCCGTCCGCGGTCATCTCCCCGCACGCGAGGCTGTACCACAGCTCACTCCCGTCAGGCGAACGCAGTTCGACCACGCCGCTCCACGAGCTCAGATCCACCGCCTTCACGGTCCCGTCCGGATACCTCTGCCTCCACCGGCCTCCCAACCGCTCGCTGTCGCCCCGCACGAGGCGCACGTCCAGACGCCCGACCTTCCTACCCATAGTCGCCATACGTGTTTCTCCCGTCTATTCGAGCGCCGGCTTGGAGCCGGGCACGTAGCCTTCCACATAGCTCGAGATCGCCCCGAACTGCACGTTGCACCAGTTCAGCAGTACGCTCGTGTTCCGCGCCTGCTTCTGCAGGTCGGCGGTCACCGTCTGCAGGGACGCCACCGTTTCGCCCTGCTGGCCCACGATCGATTCCAACTGCTTCTGCTGCGACTGCATGGACGCCTGCTGCTGGCGGAGCTGGTCCTGCTGGCCGGCGAGCGCGTCCTGCTGCTGCTTGAGTTGCTGCTGCTGCCGGTCGAGCATCTCCTGCTGTTGGCGGAGTTGTTCCTGCTGCTGCTGGAGGATGACCTGCTGCAATCCCTGCGCGCGAGTCAGCGCATCCAGCTTCGAGGTCAACTGGGTCAGCTCGGTGCCCGTGGGCCGGTTCGCCTCACGCTTCTCCGCCTCACGGCGGCGTTGGGTTCTGACCTGTCTGGTGAGCATGTCGTTCAGGCCGCTGACGTAGCGGCGTTTGAGGTTGGTGACCGGGGTGTCGACCGGTTCGCCCTGGTCCTCGCGCACCGCCTGTTCGATGGTCTGGGCGAGCAGGACGTGGCCCGTGTCGTTCGGGGTGATGCCGTCGGTGCGCAAGTCGGGGTCGTTGCCGCATATGGCGCGCATGTCCGGAATGCACAAGGCGCCGGTCTGGTCGGCCGCGAGCCTGATCGCGGTCAGCACGTGCGCCTGCTGCTCGACCGTCGTGTCGTCCGTGCCGGCGGGGATGCAGCCGGGCCCGCAGCCCACCACAACCCGCGCCCCGGGAAACAGTTCGGCGGCTTGCGCGATCGTGTCCGCGACGGCCTGCTGCATGCCGGCCACATTGGCGAACGAATCCAGCAGACCGGCCATGAGGAACACGTAGCCCACCGTCACGCCCGTCGATCCCGCGGCGGCCGCGTCGAGCTGTCCCGTGAGCGTGTTCCCGTCGACCATCCACCCCGCGCCGGCCTCCGCCTGGTTGCGTGCCTCGAGGCCGAGCATGGTCGAGGCGAGCGTGGAGTACCTGTGGGCCGTGTCCGACGCGCCCGCGCCGGCAGTGACTTCGTCACCGCACCATACGGCAGTGCTTCCCGCGGCCGCCAACAGGACGGGAGTCATACCAGTGTCGCTCATCACTCGGTCCTTTCCTGCGCCTGGACGGTCAGCCAGTCGCTTGACGCGTCACCGCTGATGTCGGTGGCGCGGAGGTTGAGCGTCGTGACGCCCATGTAGTCGTCCCCGATGGTCAGGTCGATGGTGTCGCCGACCCTCACGTCGTGTTCCTCGCCGACCTTGAGTTTGTGGGTCTCGGCCGGCCATGCGTGTCGTTCGAGGTCGCCGATGGCGCATTGCTGGAGTGTCTTCATGTAGCTGACGGTGGTGTGGGAGGTGTCCGCGGTCATCAGGAGCATGCCGGTGGTGTCCAGTCCGCTGGTGCGTCGGCACATGAGGGTCTTGTCGTCGTCCTTGCCGCCGGTGAGCCAGACCTGGCTGGTCATGGACGAGCCGTCGCCGGAGAGTCCCTGGTAGATGACGCGTTGCCCGGGAACGATGGCGTTCCACCGCCATGCGTGGTCCATGATCTCCGAAGCGCATCTGAGGTCGTAGACGAGCGACCCGTCGTCGACTGTCCGGGGGTCGAACCGTGTCTCCGGCCCGTCCTCGAGGCTCGTGATGTCCTGGATACGGTCGGCGATGGTGGCGAGGTCCCACGCGTACCAGGTGCGCGTATACGATCCGCCCTCGGTCGCGGGCAGGCTGATCGGCAGGGTTCCCCATCGCATCGCTTCGGCGACGAGTCCGCGGATGATGTCCGGGTACGAGCCGGTCAGGGTGAGGGCGAGGTCGCCGGCCGGATGCTGCTCGTCGGTCATGACGCTCCGGTCCCTCCACGTGTCCTTGAGCGTCGCGTTGATGGCGAGTCGTTTCGTCAGGAGCGTGAGCCCGCCTCCGCAGGTCAGGGACAGGCGTCGGGTTTCGGCGTCCCAGTCGAGGTCGGTCAACGGTCCGGCGTGCAGCACCTGATTGCCGCGTTGGATGGCGAGGATCACGTTCCAGCATCGCAGTATGCTTCGCAGGCCCTGTCCGGCGGCCGTGCGCGTGTAGTCGATGGTGACGCTCATGCTTCCCGGCTCGTTGATGCCGTCGTTCCATGTGCACGACGTGTACGGCAGGCGGGTCAGGTGGCGTCCGGTGGTGATGTCGTACGCGTGCACGGTCGATGCGGGCAGTGGCTCGTAGGGCATGCGTTCACCTCCAGGCCGGTCTGACGGTCATCGAAACCTGCGCCCCGGCGTCAGCCGCGACCGTCACGGCGCTCGTGCCGGGTGGTATGCGGAACGCGAGGTCCTTGGTCACGGTCCCCGTGCTGGGTATCATGTCGTGGAAGTCCAAGGTCAGCCAGTCCGCGTCGCCCCGCCACAGGACCTCCCCGTCGCCCAGGGTGAGGCGCAGGGATGTCGCGTGCCCGGTCACGGCGATGGAAGGCCAGGTGGGCGCGTTGCCCTCGTTCCTGACCCGGATCACGCCGCCGGATGCCGGGAACGTGACCGGTTCGCCGTATTTCAACGGGTCGGGGCAGGAGATCACGAGCCCGAACTCGAACCCCTGCTCCCGCCAGCGCATCATCGGCTCGGGGTCGGCCGCCAGGAACCCGGTCAGCATGCGTCGGCCGGCCGCCGTGTGCTCCACGATGGTCAGCTCCTTGCCCGCGAGCGCGTTGATGCGGTCGCGGGCCTGGGCCGCCTCGACGCTGGACAGGCCGCGGATGACGCAGTCGAGGCTGATGCTGCGTGGTTTCTGGGTGAGGCGGCTCGGCCAGTACGCGCCGTCCTCCTGCGGCCGGTCGGTGGGTGTCTCGCGGACGGCGGGCGTGCCGAACAGTCCGGTGATCCCGTCCTTCTTGATGGCGCAGACGTGGTGGCGCCACCGGTAGTCGTCGCGCAGGACGATGGTGTCGTCCGGGCTGATGATGGTGATGCGGGTCATCCGTTATCCTCCCCATCCGCTTGCGGCCCGTTGGGCGCGCAGGTTGAGCACGTTGAACATGTCGTCGGGGTTCATGCCGCGCGCGTCGATGTCGATGGTCACGTTCGTGCCGTTGTCTCCCGTCGTGGCGGGTGGCGTGGCGGTCGTCGTCATCCGCGTGGGTGTGGCGACGGTCGTGTAGGCGAGCCTGACGTTGTCGGCGGCCTGTTGGGCTCGGCTCATCGCGTCGCGCACCGCCGTTTCGGCCTTGCCGGCGTTGTCCTCGACGCCCTGGGCGAACGCGGCGGGAATGGACCGGCCGGAGTACAGGACCCATCCCCTGCCGGAGAACGGGCCCTTCTTCGCGGGGCTGAACGGGAAGAGGTCTCGTATCGACGACAATGCATTGCTGACGGCGTTGACCGCTCCGCCGATCGCGTTCTTGATGCCGGAGACGAGACCGTTAATGATCGACTTGCCGGATTCGACGAGCCAGCTTCCAGCGTTGGACAGGGCGCTGACGACCACGTCCTTGATGCCAGAGACGATCGATCCGAGCGTGTTGACGGCGTTGCTGACGATGTTCTTGAACCCGTCCCAGACCTGTCCCCAGTTTCCGGTGATGATGCCGGAGACGACGGAGACGATGCCCTGGATGACGCCGATGACGCCGCCGAGGACGTTCTGCACGACGCCGACGACGGTCTGCACGACCGGTGCGATCGCCTGGAACGCGGGCAGCAGGACCGTGTTGATGAGGCTTGCGGCCATGGTGGCGACGGTCTGGATCACCGGGGTCAGCTGTTGGATGATCGGCACCAGCGCGGACGCTACGGTCGTGATGATCTGGCCGATGGCGGTGACGACCTGCATGATGATCGGCACCACGGCCTGGATTACCTGGGTCAGTGGCGGCAGGAGCGTCGAGATCAGCATGGTGATGATCGGAATGATCGCGTTGACGACCTGCAGGATTGGTGGCAGGACCGTGGCGACGAGCTGGCCGAGCGTGGTCATGATCTGGCCGATGACCGGGATGAGCTGGCTGATCGTCTGCACGATGACCGGCATGACCGCCGCGATGGCGGTCTGCAGGGTCGCGCCGACCTGTTGGATCAGCGGGACGATCTGCGCAAACATCGGCTGGAGCGTGGCCAGGACCTGGGTGAGCATGTCGCCGAACTGGGAGCGCAGTTGGGGGCTGGTGGCGATGAGCGCGCCGATCGCGGCGACGACCATGCCGATCGGTCCGGTGAGCGTGCCGAGGACCTTGGCGAGCAGTCCTCCGCCGCTGGCCATGCTCGAGAACGCGGTGCCGATGACGGGGAGCTTGGTGAGCAGGCCGCCCAGGCCGCCGGCGCCGAGTACGCCGAGCGCGGCGCCCAACGGGGCGATCACGCCGGTCAGCCCGCCGATCTTGTCCTTGATGCCGTCGATTGCGGGTCCGATGCCCGCGGCGATCTTCTCGGCGAGCCCGCCGATCGTGTCGAACGCCGCGGTCAGGCCGCCGGTGAGCGTGTTGATCGCTCCGGTCGCGAACGGTTTGAACGCGTCGATGATGCGTTTCAGGCCGCCGGTGATTGCGGCCTCGAAGTTGCCCCACGCGCCCTCGAACGTCGTGGTGGCCGTCGCGGCCTGTTTGGCCACGTCGGTCATGCCCAAGTCGAGCAGCGCCTGGTTGAACTCCTCGGCGGTGATCTGCCCCTCGGACATCGCGTCGCGGAAATTGCCCGTGTAGGCGCCTGCGTCGGCGAGCGCCTGCTGGATCTTCCCGCTGGCTCCGGGGATGGCGTCGGCGAGCTGGTTGAAGTTCTCGGTGGTCAGCTTGCCTTGGCCGGCGGTCTGGGTGAGGACCATGCCGACCGATTTGAAGGTCTCCTTGTTGCCTCCGGCTACGGCGTTGAGGTTGCCCGCGGCTTCGGCGAGCTTGTCGTAGTTGGGCACGCCGTTGGCGGCGAGCTGGGCGGTGACGCTTTGGATGTCGCTAAGGTCGTAGACGGTCTGGTCCGCGTATTTCTGGGTGCTGGCGGTGAGTGCGTCGATGGTGGCGGTGTCCAGGCCGGCGAAGTTCAGCGTGCTTTTGAATTTGTCGGTCGCGTCGGACGCTTCGATGGCGCTGGGCACCATGCTCGCGATCTTCCCGGCGAGCGCGCCGATGCCCGCAGCGGCTCCGGTCACGCCGATGGTGGCGATGTTCTTGATGGCGTTGCCGATGCCGTTGATCGCGTTCTTGGCTTGGGCGGCTCCGGCTTTGAAAGCGTTGCCGAGTCCGGTGGCGGCGGTCTTGGCGACGGGGCCCAGTTTGTCGAACACGGTTCGTGCGCTGTCGCCGACGCCTTTGAGGTAGTTGCCTATCGTGGCGGCGACGGGTTTGAACGGTGCCGCGATCCTGTTGGCGATGCCGCTGATCGTGCCGGTGACCTTGCCGATGGCGTTGGTGGCGGTGGTCATGGCGTTGCGCACGCCCGAGCCGAACCGTGTCATGGCGTTCAGGCCGAGGTCGATGGGCTTGGCCATGCCCGTGAACCCGAGTTTGAACTGGGCGGCCAGGTCGGTGACGGGTTTGGCCAGATTGGCGGCCTTGCCTGCGAGTCCCTGGATGGAGTTGGCCGCGCTGGTCATGGCGTTGCGCACGTTGGCGCCGAACCGGGTGACCGCGTCCAAACCTACGTCGATGGGTTGGGCCACGCCGGTGAATCCGGCCTTGAACCGGTCGAGCGCGCTGATGGCGGGGCCGGTGATGGTGCGTGTGAGCCCGCCGAGCGCGACGGACAGGTTGGCGAAGCTGCTCTTGGCGCGTTCCGTGTTCTGGAAACCGGTCTTGAAATCGGAGACCATGCCTTTGAGGCTGTCGGAGAGTTTCCGGTTCTTCGCTTCGAGGTCCTCCTGGACGGCGGCGAGGGTCTGCTGCGCGTCCTTGAGGTTGCCGGTGGCGGCCGTGAGCTGGATGTCGGCGAGTTTGACGCGTTCCCTGGCGGCGGCGAGGCGTTGTTCCGCGGCTTGGGCCTGGGCGCTTTGCGCGCCGTACCGTTGGACGGCGGTCGTGTACGCGTTCTCGGCCTGGATCGCGGCGGCGGTGGCGGTCTGCTGGCGCATGCGCGCCTTGGACAGGGCCGCGGATGCGTCGGCGACGTCTCGGCCGAGCTGTTTGACGGTGTCGTCGCCGACGCCCTTCATCGCGGTCTTGGCGGTGGCCCCGAGCTCCTTGCCGAGTTGGGCGCCGGCCTTGCCGCCGGCACCCTTCATGCTCGCGGTGAAGCTCTGCCCGCCGGCCTTGCCGCTGGCGCTCATCTCCTTGCTGACGGACTTCTTGAAGCCCGTCATGACGGGGAACACGCGGACGGCGCCGGAGCCTACGATCTTCGCCACGATGCGTCTCCTTCACTGTTCGGTTATCGGATGATGACTTCCTCGTCCAGTTCCGCGAGCGCCCGCCCGATCTCCTCCGGGGTCGCTCGTGCGGCTTCGAGTTGGGTGCGGCGTCGGTTCATGGTCCAGGGCATGACCTTGTCGGCCGCCTTGTCGTCGCCGATGGTGGCGGCGAGTTGGAGCAGGTCGACGAGTCGGGCGGGGTAGGCCCATTCGGCGAGTTCGGCGCACAGGGGCGTGGCCGGGTCGTCGAGGAGCTGTTCGACGAGGTCCCAGGCCTCGCCCATGGTGATGGTCGTGCCGATCTGGCCGACGCCGATGTTGTAGCGTTCGCGCAGGCTGGCGGTGAGGGTCCGCCGGTGGTCGCGGTGGAGTCTGGCGAGGGCGGTTATTTTTCCAGGACGAGCTCGTTGATCTTCTGGTAGGCGGTGAAGTAGCTGTTGGCCATGTCGATCATGCTGGTCGTGGGCTGTTTGACGATCGTGTCCGCGGTCTTCCTGCCGCCGACCTTTTCGAGGACTCGGGTGAACTGGGTGACGCTGTCGGCGTCGTCGCGGGTGATCTCCTCGATGTCGGCGAGGGTGAGCCTGAGCGGGAGTTTGACCTTGGTGCCGTCGGGGAATCGGCCGATGAAGCAGTCGCCGCCGATGATGTGTCGGCATTTGGCCGATCGGGCGGCGGCCTTGAGGGCCTCCTGCTCCTTGGTTTCGTCCCAGTCGTCGAAATCGACGGCATCGAGATCGAGGTTGGTGGTTTCGTTGGTCATGTCGGGTTCCTTTCAGATGGGTGTCGGGTGGGGTGTGGTGGTCGTCCGGCGGCGACCCGACAGCGCCGTCGGACGACGGTCATTCGGCGGCCTGGACGGTGATGGCCTGCTCCGGGCTGGTTCTGCCTTCGAGGGTTGCGGTGACCTTGGTCTCGCCCGGCGCGACTGGGGTGAGCACGTTGCCTTGGATGGTGGCCTTGCCCGTGTCGGACGAGTGGAAGACCGCGGCCTGGGTGGCCATGCCGGTGGTCTTGTCCCAGTAGGTGGCCTTGGCACCGAGTTTGAGGGTCTGGCCCATCGTGACGGTGGTCGGCGCGGCGGCTCCGGTTTCGGAGGTGACCGCGACCGACGTCACGCTTTTGGGTCGATGAGCCATTCGCGGTAGAAGCCGCCCCATTCCTCGTTGCGCAGCCAGTCGAACGTGACGGCGTTGCCGTTGTTCTCGCCGCGCGTGTTCTGGTCGGGCTCCACGGTCTTGATGCGGCCCATGCCGTTGCGGCGCAGGCTCATGCCGTTCTTGTATTTCAGGCATGCGAACATCGGGAAGGTCGCGTCGTTGTCGCCGTCGACGACGATCATCCCGTTCTCGTCCGGGGTCTTGCCGGTGATCAGCTGGCGGACGATCTGGTTGAACTCGGCGAGCGTGACCTGCATGGTGCGGGTCTTGGCTCCGCCCAATTTGTAGCCGTCCTGGAAGAATTCGATGTCGTCTTCCTTGTCGCCTCCGTCCTGGGGTCCGCCGTCCTGTTTGAACAGGCCGACCTTCACGTAGCCCCCGGGGAGCACGAGCGGGTTCGCGGCACCCTCCGCGGCCTCGACGAACGTGGGTTCGCCGGTGAGCTGGACCGCGAGGAAGCCGGTGATGGGCACGAGGACCTTGCTCAGGTCGTTGCCTTCGGCGTCTGCCGTCATGATGGTTCCTTTCTACTGTTGGATTGGTGTGGGCATGGGCTGGCCGACGCAGTGGTATTCGACGGTCAGGTAGCTTCTGGCCACGTCGGCCGGATCGTCGACCGGGTAGGGGCCGTTGGAGGTTTCGACGCTGCTGATCGGACTGCCGTCGGCCATGCAGACGCCGGGGTCGGTGAGGATCCCGCACACCAGACGCGCAAGGTCGTCGCACTCACGGTCGTTCTGCCTGGTGCCGGCGCGGACGCTCACGGAGAGTTCCTGGTCCCATTGGGTCAGGTCGTACCGAGTGGGCGTCAGCTCGTCCACGATGAGCAGCGGTTTGGCGAGCGGATACCGGATGGTCTTCGGCGTCCTGGTCGCGACGTTCACGTCGGCGCCGTATGCGGCGAGCGCGTCCCTCAGGTACCCGGCCGCCCACCGTTTGAGATCCGATGGCATGAGACCGGTCATTTGACCTTCTTCATCGCGTTGGCGAGGATGTGGTATCTGTCCTCGAGGATCATGGTCTTGGGATCGTGGCCGACGACCTGCCATGCGTTGCGGTAGTCAAACGGCACTCGTTCCACTGCGAGCTGATCGCGGTACGAGCCGGTATCGACATGGTTGTCCGCTTCCGCGCGTGCGATGGCGAGCGCCTGTTCGGCCTTTTCCTTGCACAGGCCGTCGATTTCGGCGTCCTTGAGGATGTTGTCGAAATACTCTTGGTTGAAATCGACGGTGGTCTGTCCTGCTCTTGGCATCAGACGCCTCCTTGGAATCGTTCGATGCTGACGACGAGCGTGGGCTGCCAGCCGGTGAACGGGTTTTGGTCGCGTTCGCCGACGCCGGTGACCTGCCAGGCGTCGCCCTGGATGATGATCCGGTCGTGTTCGCGGATGTCCACGGTCGGATCGGGGAGGACGATCTGTTTGGTCGTGGTGGTGCCGGTGTCCCTGGGGTGGGTGCCGTCGGTGCTTTCGGTGGAGGATTGGCTGGCGAGGTATCCGTCGAACCGGAGAACGTCCGGGTTCGACCAGTCCTCGTCGTAGGCCAGTCCGGACGGATCGCTGATGGGTTTGGCCCGTTGGCGGAGCATCGTGGTGAGGAACGGCATCGGGAACGCTTCGGTTCCGATGCTGTCGTCGAAGCTGGTCATCGCAGCCCCCAGGTGAGTTTGTAGGGGTCGAGCTGTTCCTTCTCGATCTGCAGGAGCTGCAGGCCGAGGGGCGCGCCGCCTGCGGTCAGGTAGCTGACGGACGCGCCGTTGACGCTCTGGCTGGCCACGCCCGGCTGGGTGCGGGCACGTTTGGCCAGGTTGCGGATCAGCTCGAGGATCTCGGGCACCTCCTCCGGGGGATACCCGTGGTTCAGGGCGACCTCGACGGCACGCGGATGGTCGGGTCAATGGCCGGAGCGGAGCTGGATCAGACCGGCTTCGCTCCAGTCGTAGGCGTCTTGGGCGAGCTCCGCGCCTTCGACTTTGACGCCGGTGACGGAGTTGACGTGCCTGCTGGGCAGCATCAGGATCCGTCCGCCATGAGAGTCGAGGACGAGGGTCTCGTCGAGTTCGGGGGCGACGTGCCATCCGCAGTAGCGTCTGACCGCGTTCTGCGCCGCCTTCTTCCACCATTGCGCGTCCAGTTCGGGGTTGGCGACCATATCGGGATAGATCATGGCCGTCTCCTCCCCTATTGGATCTGTTCGAGGCTCTTGGCCGCGGCCAAGGCGTCGAGCAGCGCGTTGAAGCTCGTGGCGAGCGCGTTGTACTTCGCGGCGAGCTGGTTGTACGCGGTGACGATCGCGTCGATCTCCGCCTTGGTGGGCGTGTCGGATACGGCGGCGACCGCGGTGTTGGCGTCGGCCGACGCCTTGGCGATGGTGCCTTTGGCGGCGGTTTTGACAAGGCCCGGCGTCGTGGTGGTGGCTTCGCCGGGTGTTTCGCCGCCGGGTTTGACTGGGTTGCCCGATGTGTCGAACAGGGCCATGCGGCCTGTGGCCGCGTTGGGGTCCTTGGCCTGTTCGACGAGTTCGAACTGCGCTACGGGGCTGGTCATGCGCTCTTCCCCTTTCCCTTGGCCGTCTTGGCTTCGTCGGCGGTCATGACGCCGGCGATCGGCTCCGCCACCGGTTCGACCGGAGCCGGTTCGACCGGGTCGGGCGTGGAGGACGGGTGTTCGGCCATCGCCTGCCGGATGGTTTCGGCGGCGTGCCTGGGAACGTCCTCGCGGCGGTATCGGACGCCGTTGATGACGATCATGTTGTCCTTGTTCGCGTTCATCACGGCTCCGTTCACTCGGCCTCGAGGACGACGAAGTGGGCGGGTCGCCAGATGACCTGGGCGGCGCGCAGTTCGGCGCGCACGTAGGTCAGGTTGCGGCTGGCGTAGTCCTTGTGCTGGTTGAACGCCTCGACGGTCAGGCCGCTGCGGTCGAGCAGGGCCATCTGACGGAAGTCGCCGATGATGGCGGTGCCGGCGTCGATCTGGTCGCATTCGACGATCGGGCGGCTCCACACGGTGGTGGGGCCGGCGCCGAACGGGCCGTTGCCCATGAACCGCTTGTTGACGTCCTCCATCAGGTCGATCTTCTCGGCGTCCTCGGGGTTCAGGAGGATCGCGTTGGCCTGGGCTCCGACCTTGCGGAGCTTGGTGATGGCCTGGCGGATCGCGATGACGAGGTTGCGGGCCTCGTCGCTGGTCCTGCTCCAATTGCCGGACTGGACGCCGGTGGTGTTGAGCAGGCCCTTGGGCTGGCCGCCGCTGCCGGTGCCGTTGAGCAGCATGTCGGCGAGCTTGAGGCCGAAGCTGTAGTCGAACTCGCCCTGCAGGAAGCTGGCGAGCGCCTGGTCGTCCTGGAGGAGCTGGTTGGTGACGGTGTAGCCGTCGGCGTAGTCGTAGACCTTGGCTTCGGCGAGTTCGGTGGTGAACGTGCTCTGCGGCTTCTGGGTGTCGGATGCGTCGTCGCCGGTGTTCTCGGGGACGATGCCGGTGTTGCGGGTGACGCTGATGATCTGCAGGTAGTCGAAGTTGCCGCTGGTGGTGCCTCGGCTGATGTAGTCGAGGAGTGTGATCTCGGGCCGGTTGACCTGGTCGACGAGCGGCATGCGGATGTTGGGCAGGTGTGCGATCGGGGTGCCGATGGCGTTGCCGGCCTTGGACTGGAAGTAGTCGCCCATGCTGCCGATGCGGGTCTTCTCGATGCGGATGTCGCGGCCTGCGCCCAGGTCGTCGGCCTTGGAGTGCCAGGACTTGTAGGACGGGCCGTTGACGAAGCGCTGGCCGAGGTCGCTGCCCTTGAGGTCGGGGTCGTTCTCCTCGGCGTCGCCGGCGTCGATGGTCTTGCCCGTATTGAAGAGGCCGTCGAGGCGCTTGGTGTTCTCCTCGGCGTCGTGCAGTGCCTTGACGAGGGTTTCGGCGGCTGTCATGTGCCCGTCGAACTCGGTCTGTTCGTCGTGGGTGAGGCCGCGGCCCTCGCCGGTGGCCTTGGCGAGGAGGGAGCGTGCGGCTTCGCGGTGCTGTTCGATTTCGGTTTTGATGCCCATGGTGGGGTTTCCTTTTCGGTGATTGGTGGTTAGAGGGTTTGGGTGGTCAGTTCGAGGAGGCGGAGACGATCCGTGTTGAGTGCGAGCGGGTCGTTTTTCGTCTCGGGTTCGGGCTGCTGGTCGGGCGCGAGGCCGAGGATCGCGGTTTTGGCGCTGACCTCGGTGGCCTGGTTCATGCCGATCGGGCAGATGCTGACCTCGTACAGGTCGATGCCGCGGATCTCGTAGTAGCCGGGGTCTATGGCGCCGTCGTCGCGTTTGACGCCGTCGATCCACGCGCCTTCGGTGACGTCGTAGGCGAAGCTCATCTGGCTGACGCGCCCCTCCTTGAGGAGTTTGGCGACCTGTCGGCCGAGTTCGGTGCTCGTGTCGATCTGGCCGGCGACCTTGAGCCCGTGGTCGTCCTCCTCGGCGTGGGAGGTGAGGCCGAGGTTCTTGAACGGGTCGTTGACGTCGTGGTTCCAGTAGACAGGAATGCCGGCGCCGTCGTCCGGATACCGGTCGGCGAGGGTCTTGGCGAACGCGCCCTTGACGACCTTGTCGCCGCCGAGGTCGATGTTGTCGAACACGCTGGCGTAGCCCTCGAATCCGACGGTCTCCTCGCCGTCCTCATTGGTGTTGACCCGCGCCTTGACCGGCGTGCGGATCGTTTTGGTCAGCATGCGATGCTCCTTCCTTGGGGTGGGTTTGCAATATGACGCCGACGTGGTTGAGTACCCGCCTGACTTCGTCGACGGTGACGGATTTGCCGTCGTCGCGCGTCTCGAGCTGGCCGGTGTCGGCCTGGCCGCGGCTTTCGGTCTGCCCGTCGTATGGGCTGGTCTGGCCGCCGATGAGCACGTTGAGCGGGGTGACGAGTCCGTCGCCCTCCTCGAGCTTGGGCTTGTTGAGGACCTCGCGCGCCTCGTTGGTGGTCATGACCGATCGGCCGGTGGCGGTGACGAGCGCCTGGAGCTGCGCGACGGGGTCGCCGCGCAGTTGGGCGTCGCGGTCGAATTCGAGGTAGAGGCCCTTGTCGTAGGTCTGCAGCCGGTCGCGCAGGCACAGGTTCAGCGTCTGTTCCAATGCGACGATGTACGGGTCGAGATAGGTGCCGTACATCATCTGCTTGAACGCGCTGAGGTTGCTGAAGTTGCCTTCGCGGATGCCGATGATCTCGGCCGGCACGCCGTACGCGTTGGCCACGTCGATCTTGACCTTGTCGCGGGCGTTGAGATCGTCGACGTCGATGGGTTTGAATCCCGATAGGGTGCTGGCGGTCATGCCGTCCTCGAGGAGGATCCCGCCGCCGGTGCCGGCGCCGCCACGGGTGAATTCCTTCATGCTGGCCCGGAACCGGTTGCGGGCGGCGTCGCTGGACCAGTCGCGGTCGCGGCTGATGACGATCGGGCTGCGGATGCCGTGACGGTTGACCTCGGCGCGGTACTCCATGCTCGCGTGGTATTCGTCGAGGATCCCGGCCAGTCGTTTGGGCATGGGGTCGCCGTTGGCGGACGCGTGCGCGTAGCCGACGTTCATGACGATGGCGTCGCGGTGGATGTCGAGTTTGACGGTGTTGGTCTCGTCGACCCACACCTTGGCGCCGGTGGGTTCGTCCATCGCGTCGTGCGTGGGCTTCCACCGGCGGGCGGGGATGCGTTTGAGCCTCAGCCGGTCGCCGTCGGTCTGGATGATCGCGAGGAACCGGTCGGACAGCAGGCCGTCCTCGATCAGCGCGTACCAGAACTGGCTGGGCGGGATGGCGGGGTTGCCGCTCGGGTTCTTGACGAGCTGGGCGAGCGGCCCCTCGCGGACCCGTTCGCGTCCGCCGTCGGGCATCCTCCGGTAGACCTTGAGCGGGAGGGTGCTGATGTGGCGGGCGATGAAGTCGGTGACCTCGCGGATCGGGTGGGCCTCGACGCCCTTGCCGGGCGGCGTGGCGTCGTAGTTGAGCAATGGGACGCCGGGGTCGACGAGTTCGACGCCGTTCGATGCGGCCCAGTCGTTGAGCTGGCCTCCGCTTTCCAGGATCAGGCTCATAGCTTCTCCTCCGGGATGGCCTGCAGGTAGTCGATCTTGGATTCGGGCAGGAGGATGATCCCGTCCGCGCTCATGCTTCCGGTGACCGGATCGATCGCCTCGGCTCTTTTCAGCTCGACCCATCCGGACGATGCGGCGGCGAGCAGGCCGCGCCAGGTGATCTGTCCGACGCGGATGGTGACGCGGCGGCCGATCTGGTCGCGTAGCGGGGTTCTGAACATGCGTTCCTCCTTAGAAGGTCATCAGGTCGTAGGTTTCGTAGGCGCTGCGTTCGGGTTTCGGCGGTTCGCAGGTCTCCAGCGCGTACAGGGCGACGGTGATCGCGGCGACGCCGCCGATGTCGACGATCGACCGGCGGCGGTCCCACGCCTCGTTCTCGGCGATGACCTTGGTCAGACCGCCCTCGATGGCCTGGTCGACGAGCGGCTGCGGCGCGTGCACGAGGCGTCCCTCGCGGACGCGGTCGCGCAGGCGTCCGGTGGCCAGGCCGATGTGGCTGCCGTCGATCTCGTGGACGGTGAAGCCGAGGTCCTTGAGCGGTTGGATGAATTCCATGGCCGGGCATCCCTTGGATTGGATGGCGACCTCCCACATGCCGCTCTCCTCGGCGAGGCGCTTCATGGCGTCTGGCACCCACATCAGTCCCCGGCGTCGTTCGCGCAGGCTGACGACGGGGTTGCCGTCCTCGTCGAGCACGGCGGCGGCGATCCAGCTGTGCGACCGGTCGACGCTCACGTCGACGCCCCACACGGTGCGCGCCCCTCGGGGGATGCGGATCTCGAACGGTTTGCGCATCGTGCTGTTCCAATCGTTGACGTCGATGTAGCTGTCGACCTTGGCCGTGACCCACTGGCACAGATCTTCGGTCCTGTAATCCGCGTCGGTCATGCCGGCGATGTCCGACATGACGGTCTCGACGGTCAGCGCACCGTACCCGATGCTCGGATTGGATTGCAGGATCGCGTCAACGTCGTCCTTGGCGCATCCGTCGGGCGCGCTCCATTCGAACAGGCCGAGCGAACAGTCGTGCGATTCGGCGAAGTCGTCGACGCCCATGAGACCGGAGGACACGAGCCGGTCCCATGTGGCGATGAAGTCGAGCGCCGCGTCCCGTTGCGTGGACAGGACGACGCTGCGGCTGTCGCCAGCGTTGCTGATGCCCCACAGCTGGCCGTTCCAGAAGCTCTTGGTGGTGGGGCTGACCGCCTTCCAAGCGGTCCAGTCGGTCTGTTCCCTGAGCTCGTCCATGATGACGCGGGCGGCCGGTTTGCCTCGCGCGTTCCTTGCGGCGCGGATCTCGTAGTGGGCGAGGTTCCTGGCCTTGATGTACTCCTTGCCGTTCGTGTCGGAGACCTTCGCGGTGGCCTCCTGCAAGTCGGCTATGGCGGCGTCGCGCTCGGCGTCGGTCTGCGGGTCGTTGTCGCACCAGAGTTTGACCGCGCTCCACGGTTCGCGGGCGATGTCGAGGTTCTGCGCGGTGCCGACGATCTTGAATTTGACCGGTGGCGTACGTTCCGGATGCCGGTTGCTGTCGATGAACAGCCACCAGGCGGCGAGCACGCTGACCAGCATGGTCTTGCCGTTCTGTCGTCCCACCAGACCGATCACGCGACGGTACCGGTAGGTGACCCCGTCCTCGAGCAGTTCGAGCGCATGGATGAGCAACCATCGCTGCCAGGGGTAGAGCTCGATGCCGAGTACCTCGCGGGCGAAGTCGATGACCTCATAGCCGAGGCTGGTGCGACGGGTCAGTCTGCGCAGCGGCCTGGTCCAGATGCGCGGCTCCTCACGTCCGAGCATCCTGGCCATCCGTCACTCCTTCGACTCGTCGTCCTTCTTCCGCTGGGCCTCCATGAACCGTTCGATGCCCGTCTTCGGCCGGCCGTCCGCCGGTTTGGACGGGACCGGATCCACATCCGGGGTCAGGCCGAGCGCCTGGCAGTACTTCAGGTAGGTGGGGATGCTCACGTTGTCCAACCTGCCGCTCTCGTCGCTCCCGTTGTTGGCCAGGAGCACGTCGATGCGCATGGCCAGGGCGCGAAGCGTGGCAACAGGTCCCGAATGGATGGCGCGCAGATGCTTCGCGTTCTGGATGGAACGCTCCGTGGCCTCGGCGACGCTGAGAAAATCAGGAAACCTCGGCAAAGCGGCCACCTCCTCGATTGAAAACGACGAAAACAGCGGGACGATCAGAAAAACCAACGGAAAATCCGCTCCACATACCGCGCGCGCGACCCCCGCCGAACCCGTCGGGGAGAGAGAACACCTGCGGGCGCGGGAGGTGGGCAGGGCTTTATGGTTTGGAAATCCGAACGCCCCCTGCCCCACGGTCAGACGCCGAGCGTCTGGTAGGTGACGGCGCCGGCGGCGGCCATGGAGTCAAGCAGTGAGTATGCGGCCTCGTCGCATTCGCCGACCCAGAGCATCGCGTCGGGCTTGTGGCCGCGCATCATGTCGGGTCTGCCGGCCACGCCGTCGAGCCTGCCGCCGTCGGTCGTGGTCAGCAGCAGGCGGCATCCGGACGTGGCGTTGCGGGCGAGCGTGTTCGGCTTGAGCCTGTGACGGATCTCGGTGGCCGCGGCGCGCACCGGCGGCATCCATCTGCCGGCCACGAGCACGCGGCCGCCTTCGTTCATCGTCATCGCCAGTCGTTCGTAGATGCTCATGTCGTTGTCCAACGCTGGTCCTTTCGTTCACCACCATGCGGGTATGACGTCGCCCAGGTCGAGCTTCGGCTGTCCGTTGCCGCGCTCACGGTTGCATTTGCGGTGCGCGTGGCGGAAGTTGGCCGGGTCGTCCTGCAGGTCCGGGTAGAGGCTGACCGGATAGTAGTGGTCGAGCTCGTGACTCAGGTCGGTCGTGCCCGGCTCGGCGTGGTAGTCGATGCGCTTGTGGCAGATCCAGCAGTCGGCCGCCGGATCGCCCGCGGCGTCGAGACGACGCCCGTCCTCGAGGAACTCCCGCCTGAGCCGTTCGAATCGTCGTGTGTGAGTGCGGTTGCCCATCATGGCTCCGGGTATGAGAAAGCCCCGGATCCGAAGAGTGGGGAGATGGATTCGGGGCTTGATGCATTGTCCGCTGTGTTTCTATACCAAACACCAGCTGTAACATGTATACCGCGACAGACCGCTTTTTCACAGCACTTTTCGACCACGGCGTGTCGCCTTGCGTTTCAACGGTTTTCGGCACCTTTTTTGAGCAGGTTTAAAATCTCGTCGAACGTCCAGTCACGACGACCGTCCGAATCGGCCGGACCGACCATGAGACGGCCCTCGCTGACCCACCGCTGGATCGTCCTCTTGGAAACCCTGAGCCCGATGCCGGTGAGCCATTTCGACAGTTCGCCAGCCGTCCCACGATATCCGCTCGACCTGACCATCCTGACCGTGTCGGCCCTCAGCTCGGTCAGGTCGATCAGACGCCCGCACCCGCAGTACGCGTACAGGCTCTCGGCCGGCGCGTACACCTTCTCACCGCACTCCGGGCACCATCCGGCCAGCGTGCGCGGCTCGCGCGGTATGAACATCCTCCACACGGCCTCCGCGAGCTCACGCCCGGACTCTGCGAACTGCACGGCGCCGGGAACGCCGTCGAGATCGGCCTCGGCCAATACGGCGAGCATCTCCAAGGTCGTGGCGGACGACGACGGTCTCAAACCGGACAGCAGGCACAGGTTGATCGCGTACTCGCGGATCTCGCCCAGCAGGTCGAACGCGGACGGCGCCAACGGCAACGGGGCCTCGCCACGCGACGGCGACGGGCCGGCCTGCCGCGGCTGTGGGCTGGCCGTGCGGTCGGCCACCGCCTGCAGGTCCGGAAGGAGCTGCATGATCTGACGTATGTCCGTCCGGTGAGCCCGCTCGCAATGGGAGCAGATCGTGATCCTCTTGTTGAGCTGATGCCGATTGCATGCCGGGCAGGTCCTGGGCATGATGCTACCTCCATAATCGTGTTCCGCTACATTCGTCATCGGCCTCATGCCCGCATCCCATTGTCCATCAGATCTTCGGCCTACGCCACCGGCCACCCCACACACCGACCACCGGATACCCGCAGATCCTCTCGCGATCCGCGTACCCGGCGCACTCGTCCATCACCGGACACGACTCGCAGACGCGTATGGCGGCATCCGCCACGGACCGGTCATCGGGAAAGAACAGATCCGGGTCCATGTCACGGCACGCGGCCAGCGAGCGCCATCGTTGTTCGTTGCGGTGTGGTTCGGTGGGGGCGGTCATCGGTTGTCGGCTCCGTCCACGTGCGACCAGTCGCAGTCGACGCCGGTTGTCGATACGACGACGCAGTTGACGCGGCGCGTGTCCCTGAGCGTGGTCTGGCAGTCGTAGACGTGGTAGCCGGATCCAGTGGTCCCCAGATCGATGCACCCCGCATTGGATGTACCGGGGTTATCCTGCATGGCGGTGCCGCAGGCGGCGAGCGCGAGCGTGGCGATGATGATCATGATGGAGCGCGTAGTTGTCTTGGCTGTCATTGGTTCTCTTTGGTGAAGTCGGTGACGGTACCTGATGTGTCGTAGATGAGGCGGTACGGGATATCGTTGTGGTCGCATGTGGTGTACGGCATGGTGGTGATGACCGTTGTTTTCCCGGCGTGTACCACGTGTGGCATATAGCGTGTGCGGCATCCGTAGGTAACCGTGCCGGTTTCCACGAGGCGTTTGCCGTCGGCCTCTTGCGTGGATGGAAGCCATATCGTCTCGGCGTCGAGATGTTCGTCCGCTTGGGAGTGTGCGGTTTGGCTCGCTTGTTTCGCGATGTCGCTGACGTACTCGTAGGAGTCGCAGGCGGCGAGCGCCAGCGTGACGATTACCGCGATGGCGAGCGCGAGCGGTCTTCTCATTCCGTGGCCTCCTTTACCGCCATTCCGCGGTCTGCGGCGTCCAGTAGCCGTTCGTAGTGTTCGGGCGTCACCGTGACGATGGGTTTGAAGCCGAAGCGTTTGATGCAGTCCAGGCAGACGCTGGTGGCCCGTTTCGCATCGTTGCCGTGCACAAGGATGATGGTCTGTTTGGTTGCGGCGTCGACGCGGAGCTTGCCGCAGATGTCGCACGGTTCGATGCTTTGGGGGACGAGGCTCATTGGTGCTCCTTGATGGTGTCGATGATGGTTCGGTATTCGGCGATGTCCCTGGTGAGGCAGTCGAGTGCGCGGTGGGTTCCCTCGGGGTGTTTCGGCCAGTTGGGGATGGTTTGTCTGGCGAGGATGCGCAGGCCGCTCATGTCGAGATGGTGGTAGTCGAGCTGTTCGAGGGTAAGGCCGAGGGCCGCGTGGATCCAGTCGAGGTCGAATTGGACGTTGGTGCCGGCCGGGTGAAGCATGTAGGCCTTTCGCTGTTTGGTGTGGGTGAGTGGGTCGGGGGGGTGGTGCTGGTCGGGTAGTTTGGGGGTATGGATACCACGTCGTTGTTCACCGCCGCCCTGCAACTGCCTGACCCGTGGAGGGTGTCGGGCGTGGAGTTCCGTGACGAGGAGGACGGCAGACGGGAACTGCATATCGCGATCGGGTTCGCGGCGGGTTCGCGGTTCCCCTGCCCGGAACCGGGGTGCGGCGAGGCCGCGTGTCCGGTGCATGACGCGAGGGAGCGCGTGTGGCGGCATCTGAACTTCTTCCAGTACAAGGCGTTCATTCACGCGGGCGTGCCGCGCGTGACGTGCCCCGCCCACGGCGTGCACGCGGTCCCGGTGCCGTGGGCGAGGCCGGGAAGCGGGTTCACGCTCCTGTTCGAGGCGATGGTCGTGGAGCTGGCCAAAAGCCAGCCGGTCGCGGACATCGCCGAGCAGGTCGGCGAACATGACACCCGCCTGTGGCGGTTCATCCGCCATTACGTGGACGAGGCGAGGCTTTACGAGGACTACACGGGCGTGGAGGCCATAGGCATCGACGAGACCAGCCGGAAGGGCCACCGGTACATCACCGTGGTCGCCGACCTGGTGGAGCGCAACGTAATCTGCGTGGTCCCGGGCAAGGACTCGACCACGATCAAACGGTTCGCGCGGGATTTCATGGACCACAACGGCGATCCCGACCGGGTGCGTCTGGTTACCTGCGACATGAGCCTGGGGTTCGCCAAGGGCATCCGCGAGCGGCTGCCCAACGCGGCGAGAATCATCGACAAGTTCCACGTGATCAAACACGCCAACGAGGCCGTCGACAAGGTCCGCAAACAGGAGGCCCGCGGCAACGCGCTGCTCAAGCGGACCAAGTACCTGTGGTTGAGGAACGAATCGAACCTGACCGGCCTGCAATTGGAAACCAGGCGCAGCCTGCAACGGCGACGATTGAAAACCGGACGCGCCTGTCAGATGCGCGAGACCCTCCAGGACATCTACGACACCAGCGCCGATCGAGCCGAGGCCGAGACGGCCCTCAAGCGTCTGTGCTCGTGGATGACGCGCTCCCGACTCGAACCCATGAAAGAGTTCGCCCGCCAGATACGCCGCCACTGGCGGGACATCCTCGCCTACTTCGACCACCCCTACACCAACGCGATCCTCGAAGGACTCAACAGCGTCATCCAGAACGTCAAGACCCGAGCCCGCGGATTCAAGAACATGGGCTACTTCAGCACCATGATCTACCTGACCTGCGGCAAACTCGACCTCAGCACCGTCACCACCTGACAGACCCACCCACACCAAACAGCGAAAGGCCAGCATGTATCGTTCGGCGAGGTCGGCGAGCAGGTCGTGGATGCCTTCGGTCGCGCTGTCTGTGGTGTCGCTCTCGGGCCCGAAGACGTCGTCGATCAGCCCGTTGCGCGAGTGGAGCTCGGTGATGGCGTAGGCGGTGGCCGGGGTGAGGCGGATGGCGTCGTGGCGGATGATCCACTGCCAGGCCACGTCCTCGATGGCGTTGGCGGGCCGCTCCATGCCCTGCATGTCGGTGAGCATCATGGCGACTTCGAGGAGCTGGCCGTTGCGGGGGCTGATGCTTGTGGTTTCGGTGTCGATCCAGATGAGCCGGTGTGGTTTGTCGGTCATTGTCGTGTCCTTTCAGGGGTTATCTGCGGTTGGCGAGCCATCCGATCAGGATGGCGAGCGCGATGAGATGATCGCCGTGAGGTCCTGGTTCATGCGATCTGCTCCAGTGGATCGGTTTCGGTCATACCGTGGATGGTCTGCTGCACCGCTTCGGCCTGACTGACGCCTTGGTTGAGCAGATTTGCCAGAGTCTGGCGGACGCGTTCACGGTCCATGCCTGCGGGCAGATTGCGCAGGAACGTGCTGGTGCGCAGGATCTTGCCCACATGCTCGCAGAACGCGTCATGTCGGTGTGGGCCGTCCGGAGCGGTGTCGGCGGCGCTCTCCGGAGTGGTGACGTGCAGGCCGTCGGGGTCTCGGGCTTCGGGTTCGATCCAGGTGCGGAACCCGTAGTCGAGGCTTTCGAGTGTGGGGCGGAGCCGGTAGGCGTCGAGTCCCCGGGCGTGGAGCTTGAGCCGGAATCTGGCGGCGAGCGCCGTGATATCGACCGTGGGCAGGCCATTGGCGGCGAGTTCGTCGGCGAGCGCCTGGCATGCGGGGGTGGGTTCCCACAGGTCGATGAGTTCGCTTTCGCTGCGGGCTTGCGGTTGGGTGTCGGGTTCGGGGTCTCGCGTGCGCGTGCGCGTGGCCCCACCCTCACCGTCAGGTGAGGGTTTCTTAGTTCTTCCTTCTTCCTTCTTCTTTCTTATAGGGCGTGACTTGGGTGTGACGGTCGTGGATGTCACATGCGTGTCACTGTGACATTCGTGTGACATCGGTGTGACATGCGTTTCTGTCACGTTGGTGTCGCGGGTGGATGACGGTTCGGACGGGCCGGCGTCGGCCGTGGACGCCTCATTGGTCTCATCGACCGCATCGGCCTCATTCGCCTTGGTGGGGTTGGTGTTGGTGCGGCTTTTGCGTTTGCGTTCGGCGAGCGCCTGGCGTTTGGCCTGGATGTCGACGCGTGTGTCTTGCCATTTTTCGAAGCCGCTGATGTGCCAGCCGCCGTCGGCGGGTTGGAGCATGCCCAGTTCCTCGAGCAGGGTGATGCTGTCCTGGTCGGCGTGGAGTTTGTATCGGAGGATGTTCTCGTCGACGAATCCGAGTGGCCAGTCGCCCCTGGTGTCGGCGCAGCGTTTGGTGGTGTCGGCGAGCGCGGCGATGTAGTAGCCGATGGCCTGTGGGCGTTGGACGAGGAGTCGTTGGATCTTGGGGTCGTCGGCGAATCCCTGGTCGAGACGGCAGAACGGCAGTTCGGTCTTGCTCATGGCTCAGTCCTTTTCCAGAGTGCGGTGTTGGCGAGCGCAATGCCTCGTCTGGCCTGGTTGAGGCCGGCGAGCGCGCTGGTGTAGTGTTCGAGGATGTCCTCGGGGGCTCCGTTGTCGCGGAGCGTGTTGAGGTCGTGGATGAGTTGCTCCACGGTGTTGAGGATCTGGCTGGTCTGGCCGCTGTCGACGGCGCGGCGGATGCGGTAGGAGTCGTGCGCCTTGGTGGTTGATGGCGTCATTGCTCCTTGGTGACGGTGCCGATGCCGACGATCTCGTTCATCGCTCGGACCCCTTCCGCTGGTGGTCGCGGATGGCCCGGGCGATTTGGTCGAGGTTGTCGCTGGTGGTGATGATGGTGACGCGGCTTGCGGTGGTGCCCGCCACGTGGGTGACGGTGAAGTCGATGTCCTCGATGCTGATGCACGAGGTGTCGCCGCTGGACGCGATGTCGATGTTCATTGGTCGTTCTCCTCTACGGGTCTGGTGTGGAAGTCGAAGCGCCACAGACCCTGGTGGCCGGTGGGCGTGGTGTCGTGTTCGAAGATGGTGCGTCGGATGACGTGGTAGTCGTCGTCGGTCCAGTAGCCGGCGTCGGTGAACCCGTCGATCAGCGGTTTGACGGTCGGATAGAGGTTGGGCGGGTCGAACCGTGCGGCCGGTTTGGGCAGGTGGACGCGGCAGAGCAGGTCGATGCGCCGGTCGCCGTTCGGCCGGGCCATTCGCCGGTTGAGCAGGTCGAGCATCAGGTACTGGCCCTTGACCCTGAGGTTGCGTTCGCGTTGGGCGTTCGCGTACACGCTGCCTTGGCTGTTGTTGCTTTTGCGGAGCACGTTTTTGGCCACGTCGACGCTGATCAATGGGGTCCATCCCTGGATCGGATCCGGGACTGCGGAATGGTTCAGGTTGATGGGTGTCATGACGCCTCCCCCACGTATTGGGCGTACACGCACCATTTGCCCTCATGCCTGTGGTCCGGGGCGATCTCGGCCCGGTAAGCGCCCTCGGGCTTCCACGCCATGGTGCGAGCCTTGCGGATGGTGCGGCGCAGCTCGTAGGCGGATTTGCGGGTCAGGTCGTCGGCGATGCGCGCGGGCTTCGGGAACCGCTTCAGCGCCCTGGCCGGATCGTCCCATTTGCCGGTGGTCGCGTTCGGGGTGACGATGTCGTCGGGGAAGCGTTCGACGAACTCCACGCAGCGCAGCAGACGCAGATCCTCATCCGTCCGCGCGCCGTCATCCCCAGCCTCGCCGAGGTTCAGGGCCTTGAAGTATTCCTCCCCGCCGGCGACTGGCTTCATGGTGTCCGGTTCCTGATCTCCATACATCTCGTGTTCGATGATCCGTTTCGCCGTGCCGGCGTCCGGCACCCTCACCGTACGGGGCACGTACCCGCCGATGGGTTCCGTCGCCGTGGAGGCCGGGACGGTGCCGGGCCGTTTGCGGCCGGTGCTCTTGCACCAGCGTCCCACGGCGATGCGTTCGGACTGTTCGAGGGCGTCCCAGCCCTGGGCGCACGCGATGTCGTACAGTTGTTCGAGTTCCTTCTCCGAATACTTGCCGGCCATCACCAATCTCCTTCCTGCCGGTTCCATGGGTCGGTCGTCGGATCGTACGCGCCGAACGGATCCCCGGCCGGCGGCGTGGCCGGTCCGGGATCCGCGGCGCCGGCGGGATGCTGGCCGCGGGTGCGGGTCACGCTGACCGTGGCGTGGTCCACCGCGGCGGCGAGGCTTTCCAATTGCCAGATCACCCCGCGCACCTTGGTGCCGTCCCGGCTCATGTACTCGTTGGCTTTGGGGCGGGCGATCGCGATGACCTCGTCGCCCTTGGAGAAGCTCGACGCGATATGCTCAGCCAGGCTCCTCCACGCCTCGCACTCCCAGTAGAACGGGTCGCCGTCCTCCCACCGGTTGGTGTCACGGTTCCTCACGCGCCCGCTGCTCGCGATGCTCAGATTGCACACGCTCACGCCGCCGGCGGTGGCGCGCAGTTCGGGGTCGCGGGTCAGACGTCCCCTGATGGTGATCTGGTTCGGGTCCTTGGCCATAAGGTCTCCTTCTTTTTTTCTGGTATCAACGGGCGCACGAACGTTGCACGCCACGACTCACGAAATACTCCGCGGCTATTCCTCCATGCTTCTGATCCAACGCTCCATAGCCGCCCGGCTCACCTTCCTACGCCCCGGCTTCCCGTCACGCGTAGGCGCACGGAAACTATCCAGGTCACCCGCATCAATCGCGTGACGAAGGCCACGGACATCCAGCGAATACACCTGGGCGGCCTGCTCCGGCGACCACGCAAGCCGCTCACCCAACGGGACACGGCTCGTATCCGAGGTTCGTACCACACCGCCGACGGCCATCACACCACCTCGTTTTCATCGGGAACGTCCAGATACCTGTCGGCGAGCGCCGCCACGTACGGCAGAAGGAGCCGGACCGCGGAGGCGGTCAGGACGGCCATCGCGAGGAGATTGCCCATCGGGTGCGCGCACGCGTCGTGCGTCATCAGCCAGACGAACGCGCATACGGCGGCGAGCGCGAGCAGCGCCTTCAATGGCCCGGTGGAAGGCCGGTTGTTATCATTGGACTGGGTGGGCATCATGCCTTCCTTTCACTCAGACCGTCCCGAAAAGATTTCCGAGGTCCCTCGGGACGGTTTTCCTTTACTGGATCCGTTCCTCGTTCGTCATAAGCTTGAATCGCCAAACGCAAGCCCTTTACGACGGGGAAAGGAAGAATCATGTCCGGAATCGACATCGACGAGATCCAGACGGTCATCGACGCGATCGGGTCCGGTGGCGACGCCACCGGGAAATGGGCGAAGGCGATCGACGCGATTATGCGCACGGTCTTCGCCGTCAGGGACAGGTTTCGCAAGCCTGACACCGACGCCGATGACGCGCCATCCGAAGGCGACGAGCCGGGCGCTTCGACGGCGGAGGCAGGCGATGCGGCAGCCGAGGGAGACGAGGCGCAACGGTATGCGGAGCTCGAGCTTCGCGTCGCCCGTTGCGAGGAGGCGATCGGCATGCTCGCCGAGTCGGCTTGTGGCCTCACGCAGCTCGCCAAGGGCCTGGTCGAAGCGAACGTACAGGTCACCAAGGCGCTCGGCATGCAATGCGACTTCTCCAAGAACGTCGTCGAACAGACCGGGATGCTCGTCAAACAGACCGAATCCCTCTCCAAGGGACTCGCCACGGCCAACGAGGCAATCAGATCGATCTCCACAAAATGACGCCTCACGAACATACTGCGCGGACGATTTATCACCCATAACCCGTCACACTCCCTTGTCGGAATCAGCAAGCGCCGAATGCGCGTCCGATCTGTCCTGATCGGCCATATACCGGTCGACGAGCTCCTCCATGTCACGGAGGAACCGTTTGAGCCTGCCAAGGTCGGGCACGACCTCCACGGCCCCCACACCGGCACTGGCATGCTTGGTGGAATCCTCCTCCTGTTTCGCGGTGGAATCATGAATCACCGGCATGGGTTCGATCGGCGGATGCGGCCCGATGCGTCTCTCGCCGATGATGTCCCTTAGCTCGTCAATGACTCCACGGACGACGTTCTGCTGGTCCCTGGTCTTCACGCCGAGTATGTCGCGTGACAACTCGTTGACCTCCATCGACCATGAGTCGTCGAGGATCTTCCATAAATCCGTCAACGCCATGTCGGCTTCACGAAGCTTTCTCAATGCGACTTTGGCCGCATCAATCGCCTTGCGTTCCTGGCTCTTCATCTCTAATCCTTTCGTAGAATCGAATCATGTGGGAATCGTTGGCTGAAGAGATATCGGGGAATCTGTCCGACTACATATCCGCCTTCTGCGCCGTGATATCGGTAGGCGGGGCCGTGATGTCGTACCTTCTTTCCAGGCGCAGTCGTCCCGAAGCCATGCCCATCGTCGTGGAACATGGCATACCGGTAGGTCAATCGTTCAACCTCCCGGCATCCAACACGTCCAACGGAGTGGAAACGGATTCCAGCGAATGCCGCCTGTTCCAACTGCGCAACTACGGCGACGGGTTGGCATACATGCTCAGCATCGAATTCATTGATTGCAATGGGATCATGGCCATACGTCGCGAGGATGGCACATTCAGCCTGTTCCACGGCGGAGGGTTCGCGGGGGCCGGTGATGATGTGTGGTTCTTCGTGTTTAAGAAGTCCATTAAAAGCACCAGCCGTTTGGGCGTTCATTGGATTACCTCCCCGACCCGCCTAAATCAGTGCCTGTATCGGGAGTTTGCTTATCGACGAGACGCAGGACCAGAGGACCTGGGTGCTTTCGTAGCAGCTTCCCAAACTGCAAGGGTTCGCGACCGCCATCGCACAATGCACGCACACGGTCGTTAATCTGCTCAACGGAACTACGCATTTTCAAGACGTCCTGGCCGATACGGAGCAACGCTCTCAGCATCAACACCAGGATGACCACGACGCTCGCGCAAATTACGGCCAGACACGTAAGCTGAAAAGAAACCCCATTCATCACGCCACCAGCTTCTGCGAGCGCGGTTTGAGAGAAAATACGTCGTCAAAGAAGTCGTGGTAGTCATATCCGGCGAGTTTGGCGAAACATTCGATCTCCCCGAGTTTCAGCTCGACAATTCCGTTGACTCGCCTTGAGGTCATGTCCTGAGACTGTCCCAACGCTTTTGCATAATCCGCAACGCTGATTCTTTCCGCCCCCATTACAGCTCGAATGCGAGAAGCGACTTTATCGTTCAGTGTTTCCTTCTTCATGGCTACCTCCTTTGATGACATTATGCGCGTATTTACGCGCAGTTGTCAAATTGCATTACGCGCATGTCGTTTTAATTGCGCGCGTTGCAACTTATTTACGCGCTATAATGTCGTCATGGGCAAGAAGAAGATTGAAATCAGCAATTTCGGCCTTGAGATAAGCCGCGCAATCAGATCCGAAATGGGAATCAGGAGACTCTCCGGAAGAGAGCTGGCCAAGTCCATTGGCCGAGGTGAGACATATGTACGCGAACGCGTCTCCGACCATCAAGAATGGGCACTGAGCGATATCGAGAAAATCTGCGAGCTTTGGGACATGAATCCGTCCGACTTGCTGAAGAAGGCATAATCACTTATGCAATGAATTCGCCCCGGCGTCTTCTGCGAGCGCCGGGGCGATTCGTTTGGTTTTATTCCCATGGGAAGTATGCGAGTAGGTTGAGTCCGTTTTTACGTCTTTTTATGAATCCTTTGGTCACGGCAGTCCCGTCGGGTAGTTTATGGGAATGTTCCGCGGCACGTTTGGCGCTGAGCCATCCGACATGCTCTCCGTCCAAGAAGACGTTAAGGGTTGGTTTGCCTTTGTCTTCGCCTGCAGGGATGACGCCGTTTTCGACGGTTATCCATACCCATGTGTTTGCTCCGTATTTGCGGAGTTGTTCTTCATGGTCGTATGAGTGGAGAACGTCGGCGTTGAGGTGTGGTTCGATTTCATTGCCGTTCGGTTTTGTGTTGGCCGGGAGTGCGGACGGGTCCCACATGGTGCCTTTGCCTGGTTTCGGCTGTTTTGTTTCGGATGCTGACGGGGCTTCGGCTATGCTGTCTCCGAGCATGTCGTAGAAGACGTCTTCGCTGATGATGGTGATGTCCTGGCCTGAGAGTTGTAGTTTTTCGGCTTTGAGCCATTTGCTGCTTTTGGCTCCTTTGAGGGCGGCGTTGTAGTCAGTGCTGCCGGTGACGAGGTAGTTGGTGTCCTTGGTGACGCTTTTGCCGTTGATGCCGCCGAGGTTGGCGACTGCCTGCTGGGCGTTGGCCCGCGTCATGCGTTTCAACGCGCCGGTGAATACGAATACCTGGTTTTCGAACGCGGGGTCCGGGGTGATTTCGCCCGCCGGCGCGATCTGCAGCAGTTGGTCCGTCCCACGGAACATCGGGCCGGATCCGCCGCGCCTTCGTCCCTCATCCTCCGGGAGGGCGGCGCGCAGTTCCCTGAGGTGTTCGATCATGTAGTCGTAGCAGGCGATGGTCTGTTCCACGTCGGCGAGCGCCCGGTGCGATTGTGTGTCCGCTATGCCGAATCTGACGATGAGGTCCTGGATTCTGTTGTGGCGTTCCTGCGGGTACAGGTAGCGTGCGAGGCGGAGCGTGTCGATGAAATCGTTGGAGACCGGTCGGCCGCAGAGTTCGATGGCGTTGTCGTAGAGGAAGTTGATGTCGAAGTTGACGTTGTGGCCGAGGATCGGTCCGTCTCCCACCCAGTCGAGGAATCCCGGGAGGATTTCATCGAGCCGCGGCTGTCCGGTCAGCATGTCGTCGGTGATGCCTGTGATCTCGGTGATGATCGCCGGCAGTTTCCTGCCGGGGTTGACGAGCTGTTCGTATCTGTCGACCGGCTGCCCGTCGCGGACGCGGATGGCGCCGATCTCGATGATGTCGTCCCATCTCGGGTCGTATCCGGTGGTTTCGATGTCCAAGGCGACGTAGTCTTTCCTCGCCGCCAGAAGGCTGGCTCCCTTGTGCTCCCTAGGCATCATGCCCCCATTCGATCGTGTTGCGGCCCTCGTCTTCGTGGCCCTTCTATGACTCTACCCCACGGTCGGCATCCATCAGGCAAAAGCAAGCCGACCCGGTCTCTTCTGCGAGCGCCGGGGCGTGTGGCGTATTATCCGTCCGTTGCTTCGCTGGTTCTGTTCCAGGGGCAGAATCCGCCGGCGTAATGCACGTTTTTCTGGAACAGTGCGACCGCTTCCGGTGACAGCGATTCGAGATAGTTATAGTTGACTATCCTGGCGACGCAGTATATCGATACTTGTTCGGCTCCGGCGGTTTTCAGGCATGCAGCGACCGATTGGACGTTCGCCCCGGTCACCCATGAGTCGTCGAGGAGCAGGACGTTCCCGTTCATGTCGGGTGCTGATTCGATGTGGAACCTCTCCGGGTCGAAGCGTCTTTTCTCACCTTCCGACGCGGTGATTTCCACCTCGGGCAGACCTCCCATGACCGATGTGGCTATCTCATGGAACGGGTGCGGTTTCCCGTATCGCGGTGATTGTGGTGTCGATGGCACCATCGCCCAGGCGACTGGCGGTCCTCCGGCGGCCGCGTCCAGGCAATCGCCGTGTCCGACTATGCCCAATGCCAGAATCGCCCTGACGAGCGCGCGGTAGTCGGGTGACGCCGGATGCTCGTCCTTGTACCCGTACATCATCTTCAACGCCTGGCTTCTTGGTTCCGGGGCGTAGACACCGAATGCGATCCGGTCGGCGAGAAGGTGCCCGGCGCCCATGGCGGATGCACTGCCGTGGATGAGCGAGCAGCCGCGGCACATCCAATAACTGGCGCCTTTGAACCCACCGCATTCGGGGCACAGGTATCCGTGGACCGACTTGTACCTCACGGTTTTCAGGTAGCTGCCGGCCATGCTGTCTATGGCTTGGTCAAGTGCTAATCCGTATCTACTGATCATTCGACCTCGATGCGCCTGCCGACAACAGCATGTCCACGGATTCCTCGAGTGCACGTCCCATTCCCAGAAGGTCATGCAATCTCGCCTTTACGTCGTCGACCGTGGACGCCACGCACACGCCCGGCCTGGACGCCAGCTTCCTTCCCCATTCAGTCCCGTCGACGACGGTGTCCCTGAGTATCACGGGACGACCATGCTGCTGGGCCTGACGGGCTTGGATCCTGGTCCCGGAATGCTCGGACGCCTGCACGACGACGGTGGCCACACCGTATCCGCTCATCGACGCGTTCCGCATCGGGAACGTGTACTTGGTCGGCCCCTGGTCCGGCCAGAACTGCGAAAGCACAAGCCCGTCGCGTCCGATGCGGTCCTGCAGCGGCCCGTTCTCCCTGGGATACCGTTTGGTGATCCCGGTGCCGATGAACGCGACCGTGCGCCCTCCTTCCTCCAAAGTCTTGACATGAGCAGCGGTGTCTATGCCCGAGGCGAGGCCGGCGATGACGGCGAACCCGCATGACACCAGCATGGAAGCCGTGTCCTGCGCGAATTTCAGTGATTCGGCGTCGGCCTTCCGGGAACCGACAACACTGACGCCAAGCTCGTCCTGTACCATGCGGCCTTCCGCGAAAAGGAACGGGGGCATGTCCACGACCTGTCGGAGCCTGTTCGGATACCGGCCATCGAGGACGGAAACGAAGTCGAGACCACGACGCTCCCACGAGTCCACTTCGTCCATCGCCGCGTCGAATGCGGACTCAAGTTCCGCGGCCCTTGCCCGCGGAACGGGTATGTCCAGGTCATCGAACAGGGTCGGCTCACCGTTCTCGAAATCATCCGGATCCTCGTCGTCATACAACGGGTTGTTACGCGGGTCGATTTCATGCATGAGCACCCTCAGGGCGCTTCCGTTGCGCTCGACGGTCTCGGCTATGGACGACCACGAATCACGCTTCCGGTCGATCGTGTTAAGCAACGCCACCAGAGCGGCGTTCTCCCGCATCAAACCCTTATCGTCAGACATCTGCCACGCTCCAATGCATCTCACCGGTCACCCCATTCTAATATCGGAACGTTACATTCAACGTCATGAGGCAACCGTCCGCGAGCGCGTCAGTCTTCTATCCGCGTGCCGGCGTCGTGTCGATGATCTCGTGGCCGTCATGCAGGTCTGGTATGGCTTTGGCCATGAGCATGCCGAGGCTTGCAGTGTCGAGGTGCGTGTATTGCGTGGCCGTCCGGATGCCGGCGTTTCCCATTATGGTGCCGGGCCGAAACTTATTCTCCCTGACTTTTCCGATCTATCCTTGGCGTTACCGTCTTGCGGAAAGTGTCAGGAGCCACCAGTAGGACATGGCGGTATAGATATCCATGCAGACCTTTGAAGACCTCGATCTCGTTGGCCCGCAACCGATCCATTCTCGACGAGAAGCCTCCAGGGGACATGCCGTTCTTTCTCGCCGCCACGACGATATAGGCGACATGGTCTTTCTTTGCGTCCTCGATCTTGATTCCATAATCGGTGTGCAGCATGATGAATGAGTCATAGAGTTTTTTCTGGATCCATGCCTCGTAGCATCGTTCGTGGTTGTGGACGAACCGCAGCCTGGGCGAGATGCTTTCGAGCACCTTGTCGTCCTTGAATTCGACGAACGCGAGATCCCCGTTGCCCAGTGCGAACAGTCCGTCCACGCTTGAAAGACGCGGGACGTGATGCCTGCGCGAGAAATCCCTGGCGTATTCGTCAAGGTCGCAGCCGACATGACCGTCCTCAACCAGCGAACGGGATTCCGTCTCGTTGATCCGGTATCCGCTGAGCTTCGTGATGGTTTTCAGATGACCGATTCCGGCCACCACTTGCAACGCGGAAACCATCTCCTATTCCTCCTGGTCCTTCCGCAGGCTCATGTCTATCTGAATCCGTTCGAGAATGTCGAACGGCTTGGCCATGGATTCGAGCAGTTCGTTCTGCCGTTCCTCGTCGGCGAGACGGAACGTGCTGCATTTCGGGTTCTTTTCCGATGGTTCCGGGGCGTATATGCGCAAACCGTCGTATCGATGGTACTGGGAGTAGATGATGAGTGCGTGCATGAAATACGGGCTGTGCGTGGTGAGTAGAACTCTGGTCCCAAGCTCCTTCGCGCAACGCACCAGGGTCTCGGCGTAGTACAGCTGCCATTCCGGATGAAGATGGATCTCTGGCTCGTCCAGGATGAGGAAGGTGTCCTCGTCAAGGATCCCATGCTCGAGGAGATAGCCGAGCATCACCATCGAAGTGGCGCCGAGGGACACGTTTCTCAGATGTATCGGCTCGGAAAGCCCATCGGTCGAATCCATGACCGGGGTGCCGTTGACGATTCTGGTTCTGGTGTCGCATCCTTTCCCCAACACGTCGAGAATGTCCTGCACGATACGGGACCGCTCCTCCGCCTGGGTGTCGGTCATCGCCTTCGACATGCCGACGGACGACCGGGAGTCGACGATGTCGCGGTTCTGTTCGTCGATGCTCATGTGGGCGAGGTTCCTGTACCCGAACAGCACTTCGAAGTAATCGCGCTGAGGTTTCAGGATATCGTTCACCACCTGCGGGTCGTCGATCAGGATGGCCGCGGTGCGTTCAGGCAGTCGCGATTCCATGGTTACGCACTTGTCGGATTTGAATTCCACGGTGCTCTCAAAATCCCATCGGTCATCCTCGAGTCCGGCCGACGCCGTGCTGATTCCTATGGAGAAACGCGAGTTGACCTGTTCGTCGAAGACGCCTTGGAACTCCTGCGTCGCGAACAGCCGCCTGACCACGCTCTCGTCCTGGCCTATGTATTCGACGCATTTCGTCCTGAACTCGACCGCCTCCGGAGAATCGCCGGCGACCCATTCGCAAAGGGACTCGTAATCCTTGCCGGCGCTTCTACTGGGCCGCTGCCCGGAGAACCAATCCCTGACATCATCTGGGCCGTATCCGTCCCGTTTCCGCAAATCGGCGAACAATGTTTTCAGATCGGTCTTTACGTATTCGAGAATCCTGAGATCCAGACCGGGGCCTGCGGCGTTCCGTACCGCTATCTGCGTCAATTGTGCCGCTATGCGGTCGGCGAATTCGTTGGTGAAGTCATGCTGGGAGTTCACCAACGCGAACAGCGCCTTTCCGATGGTGCTCTTGCCCGTATCGTTCGGCCCGGCGACCACCGTGATACCGTCAAGATCGACGGTCGTGTCCGTTACCTTGCCGATGCCGTCAACCGTCAGTCTCATTCTTCGTCTCCGTATCGCGTTCCGGAACCGGACCCCATGCGGCAATGGCATGAATATCCGGCGTTTTGGTTCAGTCCGACAACATTGTATCCGCATCCCGGGCGGTTCCTGACACGTATAGGACGTTTCACAGCAATTGATCATCTGCGACATGATGTTCACCCCCATTCCGGTGTTACCCGACATCAACAGCCTGTACATCGATCGCGTCAACGCCATGCAGGTCGGGTATGGCTTTGGCCATGAGCATGCCGAGATTTGCCGCGTCGCGGTGCGTGTATTGCATGGTCATCTGGATGCTGACATGTCCCATGATGCTGATGCGCGCGTCCTCGGGCATGCCGGCGCGCGCCGTCATCGACGCCATCCAATGCCGGGCGGAGTGGATCCGCACCTGCGGCAGGCCCGCCGCCTCCAACGCCTTCAACCAGTGGTGGCGCTCCACGGACTCGCGTACAGGCGTGCCCCGCTGCGTCGTGAACACCAGATCGTGCGGTCCGATATGCAGGCGGCGTATGCGCGCCCACAACCTGTCCCACAGTCCCTGGGAGATGGGCACGAACCGCGTGGCGGCGCGCGTCTTGGGCGTGGTCAGCCACAGGGTGCCGTACAGGTGCTCGGCGTCGAGCCATTTGGGGATCACCGTCTCGCCGGGGCGCCCGTATGCCTGGATCTGCTGCTGCACGAATATGCCGGGCACCCCGTCCCGCAGTTCCAGCTCGTAGGGCATGAGCGCGTACCGTTCGCCCTCGCGCATGCCGGCGGCGAACGCCAGTTCGAACAGGAGCGCCCACGTCTCCGTACAATCGCCGGTGTCCACGGGGCCGCGCCTCGCCTCGCCCATGTCCGTGACGGAGGCGATGAGCCGCTGCGGCTGGTCTGGCGCGAGGATCCGCACCGGCGTCGGTTCCACGCGCGGCGGCCGGACCTTCCTGCACGGGTCTACCGGTATCAGCTCCTCCAGTTCGGCGTCGTCCAGCACCATCTTCAGGCTGACGAAGTGGTCCTTCAGCGTGGAGGGGGCGAGCCGCTCCCCCAGCACGCGCATGCACCGGCGGACATGCTCCGGAGTCAGATCCGCGAGGCGCACGTGGCCGATGACCTGACAGCAGGCGTGCAGGCGGCCGGCGCGCGTCCTGTAGGTGGTGGGCTTGACGCGAAGCCGGTAGTCCTCCAGCCAGCGTTCCACGTAATCGTTGAGGTGCGGGGATTTGGCGCCGGGCATGAGGCCGGTGCGTTCGAGCTCGGCGATTTTGGCGTCGAACCGTTCCCTGGCTTCGGCCTTGGTGCGTCCCTTGGCTTCGACGTAGCGGCGTTTGCCGGTGGCGGGGTCGGCCCCGAGGTCCTTGCGGAACCTCCATGTGCCGTCCTTGCCGTGGATGATGCTGCCGGCTCCCTTGGTGCGGCGTTTCCGTGTGGCCATGATGGTCTCCCTTTCCGTGTTCGGGAGAGCACCCTAAGCGTGTCCGCGCGTGGTCTCGGAGCCGTTGTGATCGTTGCCCTCCGAGGTCTCCCAAAGGGCACACTATCCGCACACTATCGGTGTCACAAACGGCCCGATACGTGGCAGAAACCGCCATTTTCTCCGCATTCAAAAACGGCGCGATTTCAACGTTCCGCATCCGGAAACCGTTGGAATCGCGCCGTTTTTTAACCCCTGTGAAGCTCAGTGGGACACGTTGAATTTGAACTCCACAATATCTCCGTCGGCCATGACGTAGTCGCGGCCTTCCTGACGGAGCTTGCCTTCCTCCTTGATCTTGGCCATGGAGCCGTCGGCGGCCACGAAATCGTCGTAGGAGACGATGTCAGCCTTGATGAAGCCCCTTTCGAAGTCGGTGTGAATCACGCCGGCGGCCTGCGGGGCGGTCCAGCCCTTGTGGATCTGCCAAGCGCGCACTTCCTTGACGCCTGCGGTCAGGAAGGTCTGCAGTCCGAGGATGTCGAAGCCCACGCGGGCCAGTTGGTCGAGACCGGACTCGCTCAAGCCAGCGTCGGCCAGCATTTCGCGGGCGTCCGCCTCGTCTAGCTCGGTCAGGTCTGCCTCGAACTGAGCGTTGAGGAACACGGCCGGAGCCGGGGCCACGGATGCGGCGAGCTTAGCCTGCAGGTCCTTGTTGGCCAGCTCGTTGTCGTCCACGTTGAACACGTAGATGAACGGCTTGGCGGTCATCAGATGCAGGTCGTAGACGGAATCCTTGTCGAAGCGGCCTTCGCGTGCGGCCTTGTCGAGCGTCTCGCCGGCTTCAAGGATGGTCTTTGCCTGCTTGACTGCGTCCATGTAGGCCGGCTCGATCTTCTTGCCCCTCAGATCCTTCTCCAGCTTGGGCAGCGCGTTTTCGATGGTCTGCAGGTCGGCGAGGATCAGCTCGGTGTTGATGGTGTCGATGTCGTCGGCCGGATCCACCTTGCCGTTGACGTGGACGATGTCGTCGTCCTCGAAGGCGCGCACGACCTCGCAGATCGCGTCCGCCTCGCGGATGTTGGCCAGGAACTTGTTGCCCAGTCCTTCGCCTTCGGAGGCGCCCTTGACGATGCCGGCGATGTCCACGAAGGTCACCGTGGCGGGCACGACCTTTTCGGTGTGGACCAGCTTGGCCAGCACGGGCAAACGCTTGTCCGGCAATGGTACGATGCCGGTGTTCGGCTCGATGGTGGCGAACGGGTAGTTTTCGGCCAGCACGTTGTTGCGGGTCAGTGCGTTGAACATGGTGGACTTGCCGACGTTGGGCAGTCCGACGATTCCGATAGTAAGAGACATGGTTCCCTAGCTTAGTATTAGGCTTCGATGGCGTCGACGGCCTTGATGACCGCACCGCGGAACGCGCTTTCCTCCAGCGAAGTCACACCCTTGATTGTGGTGCCGCCCGGCGAGCAGACGGCGTCCTTCATGACGCCCGGATGGGTTTCGTTTTTGAGGTATAGCGCACCGACGCCTTCCACCATCTTCGCGGCTAGACGGTAGGCGGTGGCACGTTGCAGGCCGTATTTCACGCCCGCGTCGCCGAGCGCCTCGATATACATGTCGGTGAATGCCGGTGCGCAGCCTGCGATGCACATGCCAATGCCCATATGCGCGGAATCAACGCGTTCGATGAGGCTGATCGATGAGAACAGCCGCTCGAACACTTCGGCTTGCGTGTCGGTCAGCGTGTTGTCGGCTTCGGTGACGAGTACCCCCTTGCCGACGGCCATCGGCGTGTTCGGAATGGTGCATTGGATATGCGCCGCGTTGAAATCGGCGCCGAACAAGTCTCGGTATTTGTCAAGATCCCAGCCCGCCGCGATGGATACGACGAATTTGTCTTCGTCGGCAATCGCGCCGATGACTGGCTTGATGACACTTTCGATTTGGTACGGTTTGATGGCGATGACGACCATGTCGGACGCTGCGACGACTTCGGCCGCGTTGTGCAATGGCTTTGCACCCACTTTCATCGTGGTCTTTTCCAGCTTGTCGTAATGCGCGGCGCAAGCCACGATGTCGGCACCGTCGACGGCGCCGGCTGCGACGAGTCCTTCGGCGATGGCCTGCGCCATATTGCCGTATCCGATGAATCCGATGGTTGGATTGGACATGGTGTCCTCCTTGTCGTCTTTTCTAATGGACGTAATTGTTTTGGATGCGATGGTTTCGGAGAATTTCGGGAATGTCAGAACAGTTCTTCCAGGTCTCCCCTGTTCAACGCCTCGTCGAACAGGTGCTTGAACACCACGGAACCATGTACGCCGTCGTGCTCGAATTCGTTGGTGGTCCAATAGTGCGATCGTCCCACACGGGACAGCGTATCGAATTGCAGACCGGAGTCGACATACATGTCGTCAAAATAGACGGCAGCCTGCAGCGGAACCTCATTGCGAGCCAACTGATCGGCATCGTAAATCGTGCCGAAATGAGTGTCGTCCATAAGCACATCCATGGCTGGTTTGAACGGACGCAACGCACGTTCCTGCTCGAACATCCACGGGAACATGGCCTCGCCGGTGAAATTAAGCGGACGAATGTCACCCGCGAATTCCGGATGCTCGCCGCGCACGCGCTGTGCGGCCCAGCAAATCGGCGCTTCCAGCTCACCGTTGGCGTAGATGAACTCCTGCAACGGCCAATACAGCGGGCGAGATGAAGTCGCATCCATCACGGAAGACAGGAATTCGTCAGACAGTTCCGCCGAGGTCGAGGCCGACCCGTCGCCGTCAAGGAATGCCTGGTCAAGAATCCAATGCACGCGTTCGAAACTCGGCTTCATACCGAAATCGGATCCCAAGCATTGGAAGCGTTCCACCGTGAGCGGATCGCCGTTCGGCAATGTGACCTTGCGCGATTGCAGAATGTCGGCGACGACCGCGGCACGTTCGATATCGATCGGGTAACGCTCGTAGAACTGCTTCGTCTTTGCCGCCATGCGCGGGAACGTATGACGGTACACGTCGGTCGCATCGGCAGGAACATGAGGAATGCCGCCCGTGGTGAAACTGGCGATAACTCCTTGCGGGAACAGCGAAAGATACGTCAACGTCAGGAATCCGCCATAGCTTTGGCCAAGCGTGACCCAACGTGCGCCCCCGAATTCGGTACGACGCAGATGCTCGAAGTCACGAACGATCGAATCGGCGAGGAAACGCTTCAAAAACGCGGCACCGGCCTTGCCGTCGCCATCCATGCCCTCAATCACATGCGTATCGACACGAGACGAACGCCCAGTACCACGTTGATCCGGCAACACCACACGGAAATGCTTGATGGCCTCCTCAATCCAACCATCGGAACTTGGACCGAGCGGACGCGGACCGGAACCGCCGGGACCGCCCTGCAGGAACACGAGCAGCGGCAGGTCGTCATGCACATGTTCGGGAGCGGCGACCACACGGTAGAACAGGCTAATCGATTCGCCATCGAACCCATGACCGGGCTCGTGACCCGTCCAATCCAACGGCACCTTGATGGAACGATCCTCAATATGCAATCCGGGCACGTAGTATTCGCTCAGCAACGTCATGCATTCACCTTTCCTTTGGCGTCATCGGCATATTCAATGCGAGTAGTGACTTTTTGATGGCTTCCATCTCACCCACATGCGGGGACAACCTTACCTCACAAAAGCGGCTTTATCTTACCGCTATTTCATTCCTGCGCATGATGGCGTCACAGCATATCTGGCGCTAGGGTGGAACGTATGCCGAATTTCAAACAGCGTCTCTTGTCGTGGATGCATGGTCATGTCTTCGCAGGCGATCTCATCATCACGCTTGTTATAGGTGTTCTGCTGTTCGGCGTGACCAGCGGCATCACCTATAATCCGGGATTGCTGTTTGACCTTAAGCCTTCCACGCAGATGGCATGGGAAGCGGCAATGCTTATTCCGCTGCTAATCCGTCGATGGTGGCCGCAGACCGGAGCGTTGCTCTGCGTGGCATTGACCTTGGCGCATCTCATATTTGGCCCCTGCCTGTTGGGCGCCGATATTCTGGCATTGTTCATGCTGTATTCAGTGATCGTCTACGGCAATCCCAAAAACACGAAAGCCTTCATTATTCTGGCGTTGACCATCGGTCTTCTGGCTTCGGCGCTGGCGGCATGGACCATGACCAATGGACCACTGCTCACCGGAGGCAAAGTGCATACATGGAGCAGCTGGAATGACTCAAATCCAAATGGCGTTATGGTCACGGAAGACACTCTCGGTTCCATCTACACAGGAACATCCATATCGGAAGTCGCCGACATGGTGGCGCATTCCATGCTGGTGCTGACGCCGATTTTCGAAGTATGTATCATTTCCACCGTCATTGTAGCGTTCTGGCAGCGTGCCCGTCTGGCAACCATTCGCATGATGCGGGAACGCAATGAGGCAATCGCCGCGCGAGACCAGGATGAACGCGATATCGCCGCGTTGGCGGAACGCGCACGCATCGCACGTGACATGCACGATGTGGTGGCGCACACCCTGTCAATCATCATCGTGCAGTCTGATGGCGGTCGCTATGCAGGCACGCATGATCACGCGGTGGCCAGAAACACCATGGAGACGATTCGACACGAATCGGAACGCGCACTGCATGACATGCAACGTCTTCTAGGAGTATTCGGGGGTTCGCCGCACGCCGATTATAACGATATCGGCAATCTTGTGGAGCAAGCGCAAAACGTCTCCCCCGACATTCGAATCCAACGGAATATCACCGGCACCGCCAGCCCGGAACAACTCGGTGAACAAGCCTCGATAGCTTCCTACCATATAGTGCAGGAGGCGCTGACGAATATCCGCAAGTATGCAGGGCCACACGTCGATGTGCACATTAAAGAGTCATGGAACAACGGTTTGCTCACTTTGACCATCGCCGACAATGGTCGTGGCGCGGCGGCCAATGTCGACGGGCATACGCCAGGGTACGGCCTGTTGGGCATGAAAGAACGCATCGAATCAGCCGGAGGCTCATTGCAGGCTGGCCCTCAACTCGGCGGAGGCTTCGAAGTCATGGCCACTCTGCCTTACGGCGGTAAAGAACAGGTAACAGACGAAACCGGCGAACAGTATGCCTCGAAACAGTCCGAATCGTGCAACACAACTGCCATATCCAGCAAAGCGAAATTATCCGACGAAGCAATCGCACCTCACACAGTCGTCAACATATCGGCGCGAATCCCAGATCAACCATCGAAGCAGACGCAGGAAACCAACCAACCGACCGGTCGCGATCATCGTTCGAATGCCCTGCAACATTTGCGCATCACCGCACCCAATCTGCATGATTTGCTCAAATCGTTGAAACTGAAATCCGTAGAACTTGCAAATACATCCAATTCACGAGGACTGAATTGGGTGGAACGTGTTTCCGTGTGGACGCAGCGCCATTATGCGCTCATGGATTCCGTTGGTGCCGTGGCATTGGTCATGCTGCTGAATCGCATGTCGATTACGTTCTTTTTTGATAGTTCACCTCATGTGCAGCTCTCTCATGCGATCGCCGCATGCTGCTTGCTGGCGCTGGCTCTTCGACGCAGGTTCCCCGAGACTTGCGCGCTTATTGTGTTCGTATTGTCGGTTGCGCAATTGGTGTTTTTGGAATCGATTGAGGTTGGACATATCGTAGCGTCGCTGTGTGCGCTGTATTCAGCCGTATTGTATGGGCGTGAACACGCATGGCGTTGGACCGGTCTTGCCGCCGCTACCTGTTCGGTGCTGATGGGCTTGAAAATCGCGGCCGTTCAACACGGATACACTACCTTGTTCGGCGCCATCGCCGCTTTTGCAGGCTTGACGAAACCGGTTTCAGTCACTTCAAGTAATACGGCGGCGTTCTTTACCGGCGTTATGTATACGGTTGCAGTGCTGATGCTGTGCGCCGGCATTATGGCGTGGGCACGTTGGGCTCGTTCCAGTGATTCAAACGCACTGGTGTTGCAGGCGCGAGAGGAAGCGCTGGTGGCCGAGCAGGAGAAGCAGCGTATTCTCGCGGCGAATATGGAACGTGACCGTATCAGTGCCAGCATTCAGGCTGAGGTCACTGCCACGTTGAACAGCGTGATTAACCAAGCCGTCGATGGTATCCGCATGCTGGATCGCGCCGAAGCACAAGGCAAAGAGCCTACCGCCGACGAGATTTCCACAGCGTTCAAAGCCATTGGAGAACAGGGGCGCGCCGCGCTTAAACGTATGCGCGAACTGCTTGGCGTGCTTCGTGAGACTGGTTTCAGCGATGACGCTCATGCCGGTAGCGCGAGCGAACTGCAGTTGAGGCCCGCAGCACCGCTGGAGGAGCAGCTGCAGCGCGCGTCTCGATAGCCGGTTCAAGTTTTCAGGGAGATTTAAGGGTTTGTTTCGCGCTGTGAGCGGAACAATGCCGATAAGGTGGAGAGTATGAGTGAAGAACAGAAGATTCGTGTGGTCATTGCCGATGATCAGGAATTGGTACGTGCCGGTTTCGCCATGGTGATCGGGTCCCAACCTGATATGGCGGTTGCGGCGCAGGCTCGCGATGGTGCAGAGGCTGTGGCGTTGGCGGAAACGCTGCATCCTGACGTGGTGTTGATGGATGTGCGTATGCCCGGCATGGATGGTATCGAGGCGACTCGGCAGATCAGTGCGTTGCAGCATCGCTTTGCTGCCGATGGAACGCAATCAGAAGTCACTCATACCAAAGTGATCATTCTGACGACATTCGATTTGGATGAATATGTTATGGCTGCGATCACTGCCGGGGCTTCCGGTTTTCTACTGAAAGATACGGAACCGGAAACGTTGTTGAATTCGATTCGCACGGTTTTTCAAGGTAATGCGATTATCGCACCGTCCGCCACGAAACGTCTTATCGAGAAAATGATGGAAGGCGATTTCATGGCTGCGAATGTTGGTGCACATGGAAATTCTACTGCTTCTTCCACTTCTGATTCGACGTACACCGATCCGGAATTAGATGAACTGACCGATCGCGAGCGCGAAGTGCTTATTGAGATCGCGCATGGATTGTCGAATCAGGAGATTGCCGATAAGCTTTTCATCAGTCTGCCGACGGTGAAAACGCATGTGGCGCATATTCTGGCGAAGATCAATGCGCGTGACCGTGTGCAGGCGGTGGTGTTCGCTTACGAAAACCATTTGGTCTGATTGATTTGTTGTTTTGCGTATGCATGATACGCAAAAAGGACTCCTACCATGTTTGTGGCAGGAGTCCTTTTCGTTGTGTTTGCTATGAAGCTTAGGCTTCGGCGAGCGCCTCAACAGGAGGCGTGCTCACTGCCCTGCGTGCGGGGAATACGCTGGCGAGCAATGCTGCCACGGCTGCCACGGCGAGTACGATGCCGTTAATGCCCCATTCGAACGGGAACACCACTTTGCCGTACATACTGAACACCACGTATGCGCCCAGCCAGCCGAACAGGGTGCCAAGTAGTACGCCCGCGATGCCGGATACCAGCGAGATGAGCAGGGCTTCCACCGCAAGAGAGCGTCGCAGCTGGCCTCGGGTCATGCCGATGGCGCGCAATGTGGCGGATTCTCGGGTGCGTTCGATCACTGACAGCGACAGCGTGTTGGCCACGCCGACAAGTGCGATGAGCACGGCCACAGCGATCAATCCCACCAGAAGCATCATCATGGAGTCGATCATCTTCGCCCATACGATGCGTTCGGCGATCGGTCCTGTCACTGTCGCATCAGCGCTCTTCTCCAATGCGGCCTGCATGTCGTTGTAGATGCCGTCAACGGAAACTCCTGACTTGTCAGTATCTGCCTTGACCAGCAACACATGGGTGGCGGCATCGAGGTCACCATTGGTGAAATGGCTTTCATCCACGAATCCGACAGCTCCATACTGTGCGGATACGCGACGGTAGTCGGCTTGGTTTGCTTGCAATGTCAGCGAACGCGTAGTGACGCCGTCCTGGTTCCATTCGGTAGAGAAATCAGCCGTGCCATTGGCGAACTGCAGTTCCTTGCCGGTTTGCGCATTGTATGTTGGCATGAGCACGCTATCACTGTCGATGGAGGCGTTACCCAAGTTGGCACGCATGACCTGCTTGACCTGATCGATGTTCTTCACACCGACCAGCAATGCGGACGTAGGCTGGGTTCCATCCGCTTTCTCCAAGGTCACGGAAACCGCCGGCGCATACAATGTGTCGGACACGCCGTTGATGTCGGCTACATCCTTGACCATTTGCTGACTGATGTCATCGCCCATGGCCACGATGTCGACGCTATAACGGGTGGCGAGCGCACCATTCATAGTCTCTTTGGCGCTAGCGGCACCGGTTGCAATGGTGGAAACCAGGGTGACGCCGATGAGCAGAGCGGCACCGGTTGCTGCGATGCGTCGCGGATTCTTCTGAATGTTGGCGTGCGCAACCGTTGCGGAAGGGCCTGTCAGTGAGGCCAACGCTCCAACGCCCTTCATGAGGGCCGGCATCCAAAACACCGCGGTGACTACCATGCCGAGGAACACCAGTGCGGCACCGGCGATGGCTATGAGCAGAATCATCGTGAATTGATCGCTGTTCGCTTCCTCGCCGCCATTGGTGGCTTGTACCTGCCAGATGGAAAATACTGCCATGGCGATACCGACTACCACCATCAGAATACCGATTATGGCTCGCGTGAGGCTGGAACGACGGTTGTCGGTCAGTTCGATCGGGCGCAATGCCTCCAATGGTGTCACCGCAGTAGCGGAACGTGCGGATCCCAAGGATGCGAGCACCGTCACCACAATACCGAAAAGAATGGGTACGACGGCGGCTTGCCAAGAGAAATTGAATCGCATACCCTCTTGCATGATGTCGCTGACGCACATGCCCCACATGAGCAGACTTCCCAGCACCACGCCAAGCACGGATGCAACGAAGCCAAGCACTGCCGCTTCGGACAGCACGGAACCATACAGCTGGCCTTTTTTCGCGCCGATGGTGCGCAGCAAGGCGAGTGTGCGGCGGCGTTGCGCCACGAGTACTTGGAACGTGTTGGCGATCACCAGTGCCGCCACGAACATGGCAAGCACGCCGAAGCACATGAGGAATGTGGTGACGATGCTGGTTTGGTTGCCGGTTAAGGATTTGATGCTTTCGTCACTGACCTGCTGTCGCGGCATCAGATCGAAATGCTTTGGCAGCAACGCTTTCACACTGTTGATGGTTTTTGCGGATGCGCTGTTTCCATCCAAGGCAAGGTCGAGGTATACCGTTGTTGTTCCGGTGGTGTTGAAATCGTCCGTTCCCTGCATTGCGGCAAGCAGATTGTTGGATCCTACGATCGCACCGCCATAGTACGAGTAGGCGCCGTTCGGGTCGGAGGTGAGTCCGACCACGCGCACGTTGTCCGCTTTGGCTTTGCCATCGGTGCCTACCCCATATTGGGAGGTCAGGCTTACTGTGTCGCCAATGCCGACGTTCAGCTGTTTCGCCATGTCTTCCGGCAGTGCGACTTCGTTGGAGCCCTTCGGCTGGTCCCCTTCCGTAATATTCACGGGAAGCATGTTCTTCTGTGCCGCGGTGGAGATGATCTCACCGCTGATGGTGCTGTCTCCTTTGGAAATGCTGACGCCGGTTTCCACCGAGGCGCGGACGCCGTCGACCCCTTCGATGCCGGCGATCTGGTCGAGATGGAAGTCGCCGACAGTGCTGGAGTACGCTTCGTTGAGTTCCTCATCACTCAAGTCGGAGCTGTTGACGGTCACCGCATAGTTGGCGTTTCCGAACATGGCGGTCAGCCGCCGTGTCAGGGAGTCGTTCATGGCATTGCCGAACAGGAAGGTGCTGGCGATGAACGCCGTGCCGATCATGATGGCGATGCCTGCGGGTATGAGCATGCGCTTGGTTTTTCGCATGAGTTTCAAAGTGATGGACCACATGGTGAATTCTGTTCCCTTCTTCGAATGCTTCTACAGTGCGTTTAGTGGGAATGTCTCGCGGAAGCCGCATTCATTGTGGCGGCTTCGCGTTCCTTCATCAACAGTTCACTCATCTGGTCTGCTGTCGGCTTGTTCACGTCCGCCGCGATCTGGCCGTCGGAGAACACGAGCGCACGGTCGGCGTAAGACGCGGCGACCGCATCATGCGTGACCATGACGATGGTCTGTCCGAGTTCGTTGACCGAACGCTTCAGGAAGCCGAGCACTTCGGCGCTGGAAACGGAGTCGAGGTTGCCGGTCGGCTCGTCGGCGAACACCAGCTTCGGCTTGGTAATCAGCGCGCGGGCGATGGCCACGCGCTGCTGCTGGCCACCGGACAGTTCATTCGGTCGGTGGTTCAGGCGCTGCTTCAGTCCCAGGGTATCGACGAGCAGGTCGAACCAGGCGTGGTCGGGCTTGTCTCCGGCGAGAGTCAGTGGCATGAGGATGTTCTGTTCGGCGGTGAACATGGGCAACAGGTTGAAGCTTTGGAAGATGAAGCCGATCTTGTGGCGACGTAGCAAGGTGAGCTGCTTGTCGTCCATGCGGGTCAGGTCTGCCCCGCCGAAAAGAATATGCCCGGATGTGGCGGAGTCGAGGCCGGCGAGCGTGTGCATAAGCGTGGATTTGCCGGAGCCGGACGGGCCCATGATGGCGGTGAATTTGCCGCGTTCGAAACTCACGTTCACGCCGCGCAGGGCATGGACCATATTGCTGCCGGTGCCGTAGTTCTTGACCAAGTCGACGGCCTGAATAGCGATGCCGCGCGATGCGGCCGGGTTCTGCACGTTCATAATGTCTCTCCATATTTGGCCGGGCCTTATGCCCGGATGACGATTCCAACTTATGAAGAAATAACGGCGCGCCCCATCGTGCGCCAGACTGAATTGGGCGGTCGGCCACGCGCCGGCCCTCATCCTTGAGGATTATGTCGTCTCAGGTCTCACACTATTCATGCCTCTGCGCAAACAGTGTGAGGCATACAGACGCAAGAAAGCCCGCACTGCATGACGTCAGTGCGAGCTTTCTACTCCTTGGGTCAAGCGATCAGGCGGAAGGCACCCCATGCGGCTCGATGATTCGCGATGCACCCCATTAGCATCGCGCCCCTTCTCATCGGGCCGTCAACCCTCCTGTCGACCTCACTTGGCCAAGCCGGAAGCGCGAAGGGCTTCGAAGCCGCCCTTCAGGTCATCGAGAATGTCCTCGATGTTCTCGGTGCCGATGGACAGGCGGATGGTGCCCTGGTGAATGCCCTGGTCCTCGAGCTCTTCCAGGGTCTCCTGGGAGTGCGTAGTGGAAGCCGGGTGGATGACGAGGGACTTTGCGTCGGCCACATTGGCCAGCAGAGAGAACAGGTGCAGATTGTCGATGAAGACGCGAGCCGCATCCTTTCCGCCCTTGATATCGAAGGTGAAGATGGAGCCTGCTCCGTTCGGGAAGTACTTCTCGTACAGGTCGTGATCCGGACGGCCCGGGATGGACGGGTGGGAGACGGACTCGACTTCCGGCACGGTCTGCAGGTACTCGACGACCTTCAGAGCGTTCTGGACGTGGCGCTCGACGCGCAGGGACAGGGTTTCGGTGCCCTGCAGCAGCAGGAAGGCGGCGAATGGAGACAGGGTGGCGCCGGTGTCGCGCAGCAGAATGGCTCGGACGCGGGTCACGAAGGCGGCACCGCCGAGAGCCTCGTAGAAGTTCAGGCCGTGGTAGGAGGGGTCCGGCTCGGTCAGGGTCGGGAACTTGCCCGGCACCTCGGCCCAGTTGAACTTGCCGCCTTCGACGATCACACCGCCGAGGGTGGTGCCGTGGCCGCCGATGAACTTGGTGGCGGACTCGACCACCACGTCGGCGCCGTGCTCCAGCGGGCGGAACAGGTACGGAGTGGCGAAGGTGTTGTCCACGATCACCGGCAGGTGATGCTTGTGGGCGATTTCGGAGATGGCCTCGAAGTCCGGCAGATCAGCGTTCGGGTTGCCGAAGGTCTCGAAGTAGACGAGCTTGGTGTTCTCCTGGATGGCGTCCTCGAACTCCTGCGGGTTCTCGGCGGAAACGAAGGTGGTGGTGATGCCGTCACGCGGCAGGGTGTGGCGCAGCAGGTTGAAGGTTCCACCGTAGATGTTCTTGGCGGCGACGATGTGGTCACCAGACTGGGTGATATTACGCACAGCGTATTCAACGGCAGCGGCACCGGAAGCGACGGCCAGACCAGCGGTACCACCTTCAAGGGCGGCGATGCGGTCCTCGAAGACACCCTGGGTGGTGTTGGTCAAACGGCCGTAGATGTTGCCCGGGTCAGCGAGACCGAAGCGAGCCTCGGCGTGGTCGAAGTTGTGGAAGACGTAGCTGGTGGTGGCGTAGATCGGGACTGCACGGGAGTCGGTGGCCGGGTCGGCCTGCTCCTGGCCCACATGCAGCTGCAGGGTTTCAAAACGGTACTTCTTGTTGTTCTCGGCCATGGGTCTTTCTCCTTGGTTGTGCTAGGTCGCGAGGATTTTTCCTTGCCACCCGCCTGCCGTGTTCGGGCGGTTGGCGAGGTGTTGGTTATGAAGTTACGACGCTTGGGCCGCGCGGCGCAAGCCGAACGTTATCGGGCTTGCCTATAAGGGCTTATAAAGCCTTGGGATCATTGACGCGAGAGACTGTCAGAAGTCACGAAAAAGTCGTTGAAATTATCGCGACACGCCGGGCCGCACGCATGCGCTTTCACGGTCGACTGCGGTCACGGTGATATCGCTACCATGCCTTTCGCGCATGGCTCAAGTGTCCGTGATGATTGCTTGTTCCACCCGTCACCAAGACGGTTTGCCCGCTCGGTGATGACGTCTGTTCCTTTTTTCCGCCGCCCGGTTACATGGTTTACATGACGAACGACTACAGTCAAACATCGCCAATGAATTATTCCGCCAACATGGTGAAGGGATTCGAACAGACATGACCGATGTAACACTGTATGACCGTGATCCGAACTATATTCCGCGCGTGGCCGCCGTGCACGACATGTGCGGCTACGGCAAGTGCTCGCTGACCGCTGCGATTCCGATTCTCTCGGCCGCCGGCTGCGATGTGTGCCCGGTGCCGACCGCCCTGTTCTCGGCGCACACGCGCTATGCAGTGTTCACGTTCCATGACACCACGGATATTCTCTCCGGTTACTTGGATGCCTGGCAGAAGGAAGACGTGGAGCTGGATGGCGTGTATTCAGGCTTCCTCGGCTCCCCCGATCAGGTGGCGATCATTCAGCGTCTCTACCGCGAATATCCGAACGCGCTGCGTCTGGTTGACCCGGTGATGGGAGACGCCGGCGAAATGTACCCCACGTACACACCGGAGCTGTGCGAGGCAATGGGCGCTCTGGCCGATGGTGCCGACGTGTTAATGCCGAACCTCACCGAAGCGAGTATTCTCACCAAGCGTGACTATCCCGGCCAGGATATTGATGAGGCCACGGTTAACGAGCTGCTTGGTGCTCTGCTGAAGTTGGGTGCCAAGAACGTGGTGTTGAAGGGCATCGACCATGGCGATGGCAAAATCGTCAACTATGTGGCCAGCGCTTCCACCGGTGTTGCCGGCAAGATCGAGCTGGCTCATGAAAAGCTGCCATACATGATTCATGGCACGGGTGACGCCTTCGCATCTGCCCTGTGCGGCGCGGTGATGGCCGGCCGCGGCCTGGCCGAGTCGGCCGAAATCGCCGGCGAGTTCGTGCGACACGCCATGGTCAGCACCCGTGACCAGCCGCATTTCGAGGATCGTGGCGTCAGCTTCGAACTGAACCTTGGCGAACTCACCGATTTGGTGAAGTGACCGCACCTTGGCTCCCCTCTCCGCTCACTGGGTCTGACGTATTCAGCGAACAACTCGGCGGGTTGTCTGTCGTCACAGGGAAGCCGACTGGGGAGCCTTGGTAAACCTTCTGAACTAATGGTGGATAACCGGGTTTTCATCCACACGTTATCCACAACACGCCAAACCGCGTCATAGTATCCACATTTGCCGGTTGCGCTTGTGCTCTTACATAAGTAACCCGCACAGTGGAATCATGAACGCTTTACCACCTACCCAGCCGACGACGAAGTCCGGCATCGACGCCGGTCCTGCCTTTCACCAGCCCATGCTGGCTTCACCTGATCCGCAGGCGACGCTGCCTTCGGAACGGATTGCGGCCACGATGGGCGACCGCAATCTGACGCCCAAACAGTTCGGTGCGCTCGGCGAGCAGTATGCCGCCGCGTGGCTGGAGGAACACGGTTGGACGACCTTGAGCCGCAATTGGCATACCCGTTACGGCGAATTGGACATCGTGATGCTCAATCCCGAGTACACGGTGGTGTTCGTCGAAGTGAAATCACGCCGGTCCATGCATTACGGATATCCGCAAGAGGCCATCACGCCGGCGAAACAGCACAATCTCAGGAAAGCCGCCTGCGATTGGCTGCTTGACCGGCGTAATCGTGTGCCGCATACGGCAGTCCGTTTCGATGTCGTCACCATCGTGCTTCGGGTGGGCAGACCGCTCGTGCATCACATCGAAAACGCCTTCTGAATTCGCCCCCCCCCCCAAAAAAAACAGCCACGTTGCGAAACACATTGCGAAAGGAGTAGACATGGCTATCGGCAGCACTCTCTCAGTCGGACTGATCGGCCTTAAGGCCTTCATCGTCCAAGTGCAGGCTTTCATCAGCCCTGGCTTGCCATACTTCAGCATCATCGGATTGCCGGATGCATCGTTGTCCGAAGCCCGCGAGCGCGTGAAATCGGCGTGTCAAGCCACTGGATTCGGTTGGCCGCAAACCCGCGTGACCGTGAACATGAGCCCTGCGGCCATGCCCAAACGTGGTTCGTCGCATGATCTGGCCATCGCGGCCAGCGTCCTATGCGCGGCGGGTGCCATAGGGCATGATTGCTTGGAAGATACCATTGTGCTCGGCGAAGTGAATCTTGACGGCTCGGTGCTGCCGATTCATGGGCTGCTCCCGATCATGCTGCATGCCGAGGAACGTGGCGTGCGCAAAATGATTGTTCCCCATCGCAATCTTGACGAGGCTTCGATGGTGGATGGACTGGATGTAGTGGGCGTGAGGCATGTGGGTGAGCTCATCGAACTGATGGGCGGCGATGCCACCTATACGATTCCCGATACACCGGTTGCCGACGAGACCACCACGGATCAATCGCCCACAAGCCATCCCAACGATTGTGGCGATATGAACGAGGTTCTGGGTCAGGAACATGCCAAATGGGCGCTGCAAGTGGCGGCGGCAGGCGGACATAATCTCATCATGACCGGCCCGCCAGGCAGCGGCAAAACCATGCTGGCCTCACGTATGCCCGGCATCATGTGCCCGTTGAACGAGGCGGAACAACTGGAGGTGGCGTCGATACGGTCGCTGTGCGGCATACTGCCTCAGTACGGCATCACCGACATGCCGCCGTTCGAGGCACCGCACCACACCGCCAGCACGGCGGCCTTGGTGGGTGGTGGCAGCGGCATCGCCGTTCCCGGCGCGATCACGCGCGCGCATCGAGGCATTCTGTTTCTGGACGAGGCACCGGAATTCAGCGCACGCGCCCTGCAGACGTTGCGCGAGCCATTGGAATCCGGGTATGTGGCGCTTTCCCGTTCAAAAGGCAGCACCTATTACCCGGCCTCATTCCAACTCATCATGGCGGCCAACCCCTGCCCGTGCGGATACTATTACGGTACCGGCGAACGTTGCGCTTGCCGGGAAAAAGACCGTATTCGTTATTTCTCGCGATTGTCCGGACCGATATTGGATCGTGTGGATATTCAGATGGCGGTGCCACCGGTCTCGCGCATTGCCGCGCAGAGCGAGACGATCGGCGAGTCCAGTGCCGGGATACAAGCTCGTGTGATTCGCGCCCGTCAAGTGGCCAAGGACCGGTTCAGACAGTATGGATGGGTGTGCAACGCGCAAGCTTCGGGCAAATGGCTGCACGCCAATACGTCGCTGAAAGCGATGGAATTGGTCAATCGGGCCCTGTCCAATCATCAACTCACATTGCGCGGGGCCGATCGCGCCATGCGTCTGTCTTGGACGCTCGCCGATCTGGCCGGCCGCGTATCCCCCACCGAGCAGGACGTCCATCAGGGCATCGAAATGAGAACGAGGATGACATGAGTAACGCTACTGATATCCGACAATCTGGCGGCACCGCAGGCAGTGTGGATCACACCGATACGGGCCTCGCTGTTTCGCGCACCATTCCCATGCCTCCCACGGATACGTTGTACCGCGCCGCGCTCACGTTCTGTCTTGATGGGGCGGATGTGATGATGTACGCCGCGCTCAAAGGCGCGGAAAGCGCCGAATCCCTCTGGCACGCGTTGGCGCAATCCCATCCAAGCCAGCCATCTGGAATCTGCGGCCCGGCGCTGTCACGCATTGACCGCATGTTCGTGGATGGCCTCACCCGATGGGGCCGCAAGGCGTCGGCGAATGCGATGTGCTCCTTCCGCAATGCACTGGCCGGCTGGCATAACCGCATGATGGACCTGCCCTCGCAAGACATCATCCAACTGGGCGACTGGTTCACTATGGATGGCACGCAATGGATTATCGGCCCCGGCCATCCATGTTGGCCCTCGCAGTTGGCCGACCTGTCCATTCGCTCCGATTGGGCGCCACCGCTGTGTTTGTGGATCAAAGGCGATCCACGCGCATTGACCAGTTGCGCCAAACCGGTCGGCATCGTCGGTTCACGGGACGTGACCGAATACGGCCGGTATGTGGCACACACCGTAGCCGAACAGGCAGTCGTTGCCGGGCATCTGGTCGTGTCCGGAGGCGCAATGGGCACGGATGCGGCGGCACATTGGGGAGCGTTGAATGCGCTGCACGGCAGAATGCCCGCCAATGTGGGCAGAACCGTTGCCGTATTCGCCGGCGGGCTCAACCATATCGGACCGATGCGTAACCGCACGCTGTTCGAACGTATCGAGGCGCAGGGTGGTGCACTGATCAGTGAACTGTGCCCAGGGACGATTCCCGAAGCCCGTCGTTTTCTACTCCGCAACCGCATTATCGCGGCCATGTCTTCCACATTGATTGTGACGCAAGCCCGGTTGCGTTCCGGAGCGCTCAACACCGCGGGATGGGCATGCGAATTGCTGCGCGAAGTGTATGCGGTTCCCGGTGACATCAATCAGCCTTGCAACGCCGGGTGCAATAAGATGATCGGCGACCACCGGGCGATGATTCTGTGTGCCGCCACATCCACTGAGGATATATGCCATGAACGGCATAAGCCCGTTATGGCGGCATGCCCAGGCATACCGAAATCCACAGGTCAGGACTCGTCCGAAAACGAGGAGGCCATGGAAGTGCCGGCAACGACTCCGTTATCGCCAGCATCCTCGGAATCATCGGCGTCACAGGAGTCGTCACAAGATTCAGGTCATTCGAAACGTCTTAGGACCAAGCATACTCAGCCTACACTCGTTCAATCCAAGGATGGGCCGGCGAGCGCAACTGCCGAGGCCGGCGCCAACAAGAGCAAGGGTGAAGAGCCGCCCTCGTCGCATCAGATGCCGGATCTTCGTGTCAAGCCGAAGCTCGATCCCGAGAAGGAAGCCCAACAACGTATCATTATCGCCAAGCTGCCGGAAATGGAACGCACATTAGTGGCATTGATTCGTGAATGCCGTAAACGACATCTCATCGTCACCCCGGACGCACTATTGCGTGTGGCGCGAGAGACGGTACCCGACGAGATTCCCAATATCGGCACCATACTTGAGCTACTCGGCGCATTGGAGTTGAAGGGAGTGATCGAGCGGGATGCCGGCATACTCAAGCTGAGCAGCCGTGTCGGCTAATCGGCTTTCATGACACGGCTCGAAGACTGTTCGGCGGGTGTGCGAGAATCGAACCCATGAGTCCGAAACGTTTGGAAGATATGTATGATGCGGTGATCGTCGGCGCCGGAGCGGCCGGCCTGTCGGCGGCGTTGGGACTGCTGCGCTCCCCCAAAATCACCGAGCTCAAGGAACAAGGCGTGGTCCCGAAGATCCTCGTGGTCTCCAAACTGCAGCCGCTGCGTTCGCACACCGGTTCGGCCGAGGGCGGCATCGCCGCGAGCCTGGGCAATGTGGAGTCCGATGACTGGCACTGGCATTACTACGACACCATCAAGGGCGGCGACTGGCTCGTCGACCAGGACGCGGCCAAACTGCTCGCCGAATACGCGCCGCAGACCGTGATCAACCTGGAGCGTCAGGGCGTGGCCTTCTCCCGTACCGATGACGGGCATATCGCCCAGCGCCGGTTCGGCGGCCACACGCGCGAGTTCGGCGGTGCCCCGGTCAAGCGCGCCGCCTATGCGGCCGACCGCATCGGCCACCAGATTCTGCACACCTTGTGGCAGCAGTGCGTGGCCGCCGGCGTCGAGTTCGCCGAGGAATGGTATGTGACCGACCTGGTGCTCGCCGACGACGGCAAGCAGGCGGCCGGCATCGTGGCATTTGACACGCATTCGGGCAAGATTCAGGCCATCCACGCGCGCAACGTGCTTCTTGCCACCGGTGGCGCGGGCCGACTGTTCCATACCACATCGAATTCCTGGGACCTGACCGGCGACGGCATGGCATTGGCCTTGGCCGCCGGCCTGCAGCTGGAGGACATCGAATTTGTGCAGTTCCACCCCACCGGGCTCGCGCACACCGGCATCCTGCTGTCCGAGGCGGCCCGCGCCGAGGGCGGCATCCTGAGGAACGCCGACGGTGAGCCGTTTATGGAACGCTACGCCCCGGAGCATAGGGATCTGGCCGCGCGAGACGTGGTCTCCCGCTCCATCATGGCGGAGATCGACGCCGGCCGCGGCGTCGCCGACCCGAAGGACCCGGATGGTCCGAAGGACTGCGTCTGGCTGGACATGACCGGCATCGACCCCGAACGTATGAAGGAAGTGCTACCGCAGGTGGTCGAAACCATCGAGCAGTACGCGAACCTCGATCCGGCCAAGGACCTGGTGCCTATCAAGCCCACTGCGCATTACACGATGGGCGGCATCCCCATCACCACCAATGGCGAGGTGTACCGTTGGGCCGACGGTGCCGTGCAGGTAGTCGATGGACTGTTCTCCGCTGGCGAATGCTCTTGTGTCTCCGTACATGGTGCGAATCGTCTGGGCGGCAATTCTCTGCTCGACGCCTGCCTGTTCGGTACACGTGCTGGTCAGACGATGGCCGCACGCATCGTCGAGAACCCGGTTGGCTCCCCCATGGCCGATGATTCGACCGATGACATGCTGACCGATGCCGCCGATCAGGCTGCCGATTCCCGCAAGGCAGAGCTTGACGAACTGCTCGCCGGACCGATGGACGATTCAGACGATGGCGGGCCCACCGCCAATCCTTATCAGCTCATGGCCCAACTCGGATCAGTGATGGAGCAGGCTCTGGCCGTACGTTGCACCGCTCAGACCATCGATACGGCGTTGACTCAGATCAACAACGACATCACACCGGTTGCCGATACCTTGCGGGCCCATGACAAGACCGCCGCTTTCAATCAGGAGGTCACCGCCATCTGGGAAGTCCGTCATCTAATCGAACTGGCCGAGGCCATGCTGCACGCTTCCGAATCCCGTCAGGAATCCCGCGGATCCATGCAACGACTTGATTTCCCCGAACGCGACGATGAGCATTTCCTTGCTCACTCGATGGTCGCCGATGATGGTCCGGCAAGTTTCAAGCCGGTGCACATCACCGACTATCCACCCAAGAAGCGCGAGTACTGATCCGCTGGTGGTAATACCAAGCCGCCTAGGGCTTGTGGCACAATAGGTTGGCTGATATTGGACTTGACATCCCACTGTTTCATGGAGGCAGAACATGGCTGAGGCGAGCAACACGACGGTTACCCTGCAAGTGCATCGTTTCACGCCGCGACCCGAGCGCGCCGAACGTGCACGCGGCGGCAGCCCGTTCGCCAAGAAAAGCTCCCCATTCGGCGGCGGCTCGGATTCGGCGGCACGCCGTCGTCCGCGCGGCAAGCAGTGGGTGCAGGAATACACGATTCCCGCGCGCCCCTCGGACACCGTGCTCGACTGCCTGCTGACCATCAAACGCACCGTCGACCCGACGCTGGCCTTCCGCTATTCGTGCGGTCACGGCATGTGCGGTTCGGACGCCGTGGCCATCAACGGCACCCCCACCCTGCTGTGCACGGCCACCATCCGCGATTGGGCCAAGCAGCCCGGCGCCATCCCCGAAGTCGATGACGAAGGGTTCCGGCACACCGGCACCGAGTCCGAAGAATCCGACGATTCCGCGGAAAACGACGCAAACGCGGCAGCCGACCAGGACTCGGCCGCAAACGGCTCGCTGGGAGTCATCGAACTGGCATCCCTGCCCGGCTTCCCGCCGCAGCGCGACCTCATCGCCGACATCGACCCGATGCTCAACCAAATAAGGAAGCTCACCCCATATCTTCAGGCGGACGGCGTGCTCGCCACCACCGCCGAAGGCAAGGTGGACGTGTTCGAATACCTGCAGAACCCCGAACAACTCGCCAAATACGAGCTGCTGAGCAACTGCATCGCCTGCGGCGTGTGCGAAGGCGCCTGCCCGGTGTACGCCGGCGGCGACGCTTTCATCGGCCCGGCCTCGCTGATTTGGGCCTCCCGTTTCGTCAACGATTCGCGCGACACCAAGGCCATGGAGCGTATGGACGCCATCGACACCGCCGACGGCGTGGCCGCCTGCCAGTCCGTGCGCGCCTGCTCCCGCCACTGCCCGCGCGGCATCGATGTGGGCGAGGAGATGTGGCAGATCGTGGCCAAGGTCCGCGAGCGCTAAGCCGCGCCACGACCAGCTACGGCAATCGCTGCAACACGTAGTCGATACATCCACTGGGTGCCCGCACGAGAGAAGACATAAAGGAACGAATTATGGACAGAACGCAGTACACCAACCTCGCCAAGGCATGGGAATTCACCGAGGAACACGCGCGCGAACGTGAATCCAATGCGTTGACCGACGCCCGTACGGCCGCCGACAAGTCCGGCCAGTTGCAGGGTTCGGCCGCGCAGGCCCGTCTGCTGGGCATGCTGGTGCGTATCACCGGCGCCGCTTCGGTCATCGCCGTAGGCACCGGCTCGCTGGTGGAGACCTTGCAGCTCGCCCATGCGCTGGATAACAAGGGCCTGCTGACTGCGGTCGATTCCACCGCTCAGGGCATCGCGCTGATTCGCAAGGCGTTCGCCGAACTGCAGGATGAGACCGACACCACGTTGCGTGCGGTGAACGCCCCGGCCAGCGTGTTTCTGCCGCGCCTCAACGCCAATGATTACGATCTGATCGTGGTGGCGGGCGACGCCGAGAACTATGCCGCCACGTTCGCCCAGGCCTCCCGTCTGCTGCGCGCGCACGGCGTGATCGTGTTCACCGATGTGCTGGCGTTGGAGGACGGTCAGGGCGGCATGATTAATCCGGCCGACCGCAGCGACAAGGCCATCGCCATGCGTGAGCTGCTCACCACCGTCGAAGATGACGAAGGTTTCGAGTCCACGCTTACCCCTGACGGCACAGGCCTGCTCATCGCCTACAAAAAGTAACTCTGCCCTTGGCTCCCCTCGGAGAGGGGAGCCACTCTATCTCGCTTACCTCACAATTGCGCTGACGGCCACCTCCACGGCTTCGTCGGCGTCATCGGTCACGGTGACCAGTTTCGGGTCGATTGCCGAAATCATGCCGTGCTCGGCCACCGGACCGTTGAGCCAGTCAAAGAGCCCCTGCCAGTATTCCTTGCCGTAGAGCACCACCGGAATATTCGCCACCTTGTGGGTCTGGACCAAGGTCAGCAGCTCGAACATCTCATCCAGTGTGCCGAAGCCGCCCGGGCACACGATCACGCCGGAGGAATACTTGACGAACATGGTTTTCCGCACAAAGAAGTACCGGAAGCTCATGCCGAGGTTCACCCACTGGTTCAACCCCTGCTCGTGCGGCAATTCGATGCCGAGTCCCACGGATTTGCCGCCAGCCAGTGCCGCTCCCCTATTCGCGGCTTCCATGATGCCGGGACCACCGCCGGTGATGACGGCGATGTTGCGCTTGGCTATCTGGCTACCCATGCGCCGGGCCGCCTTGTAGATCGATTCGGTGCGCTGGGTGCGTGCGGAGCCGAAAATAGAGACCGCAGGTCCGAGCTCGGCGAGCGCCCCGAAACCGTCCACGAATTCCGATTGGATGCGCAGCACACGCCATGGGTCCATGTGCAGCCAGTCGGTGTCCTGGTCGGTTTTCAGCAGATTGGCGGTGGTATTGTCCGAGGGAATCATCTGGCCGCGTAGAATCACCGGGCCGCGATGATAGGTGTCGCCCAGCGGCGAGACGTCCTCCAAGTCGACCGGGTTCACCGGCGTTGCGGCAGCCTCGGTTGCCGTCTCGGCCTCCAACGTTGCCGCATCATTCGCGGCTGTGGCTTCCAATGGTTCCATATCGTCCACGACTGTGGACTTGGATGCGGCCTCGGCTAGATTCTTTGCTTCAGCGGCCTTTTTGCCGTCGTTCTTCTTGGATTTCTTCTGCTTCTTTGCCATCCAATATCCTCCTGTACGGTGCTATCGACTCTTCGCATTCTAGCGCCTGAAGCTCTGCATACGTTTTCCGCGAAATCATCCTTGACTTCGTGAAGAACGTACGGTGAGTGACACTCAGCGTACGGTTTTCACGAAACAAGGCCTCATCTCGTGAAGAACGTACGGTGAGCGCGCCTCAGCGTACGGTTTTCACGAAACAAGGCCAACAATGGAGTAGGGATCGTCTAAGCCATCAGTGGCGGAAGTCAATCTCCACACTGGCGGTGCCGTCGGCGAGGGTGCCGGGGTGTTCCGTGGGCGTGGTGGACTTTGTGGTGCGACCGGTCTGACCAGCGCCATCGCCATCAATCGATTCGTCATCCTCCGCATCGGCCGCTGCTGCGGCTGCGGCCTTCTCGAATCTCTTGGACTGACGGCTCAGCAGCACACCGGAAATCGCGGCGGCGATCAGGGAGGCCACCAGCACGCCGAAGCGCGCCTCAGCGGAAAGTTCCGCATTCTTGTACGCCAGCGAGGCGATGAGGAAGGACACAGTGAAGCCAATGCCGCAGGCGACGGCAGCGGGAATCATGTCGCGCACGCGCAGCCCCTTGGCCATCTTGAGCCCGCCCACATGCGTGGCCAGCCATGCGGTGGTGATGATGCCCAAAGGTTTGCCGACCACCAAAGCCACAATCAGTGCGATAACCAACGGCGAAGCCAGCAACAGCGGGCTCACCGACTCGAAGTGCACGCCGGTGGCGAACAGGGCGAAGATGGGCAGGGCCAGCAGTGCGGAGAATGGCTGAAGCTTGTTGGCATAGCGTTCGGCACGCGGTGAAAGTTCGCCGTGCATTTCACGGGAGGGAGTCAGCAAGCCAACCAGCACGCCGGCCAGTGTGGGATGCACGCCTGCCTCGAACATCATGATCCAAGCGAGGACACCGACGATGCCGACCGCAATCCACGGCACTTTTTTCAGTCGTACGAGGTATGCCCAGATGACGGCGCACACGACGATGCCGATGAACCAATACCAGGCGTTGATCGAGGAGAAGAATACGGCGATCAGAATAATGGCCAGCAAGTCATCGACAGTGGCAAGCGTCATCAGGAACGCGCGGATCGAACCGGGCAGGGCCTTGGCAAACAGGGCGAGCACGGCCAGTGAGAACGCGATATCCGTGGCGGTGGGCACTGCCCAGCCGTGCGACATCTCCGAGAACGGAATGCTGCTGCCGGTGGTGGTCAGAATCAGCGTGCCGGGTTCACCAGGCCCGATCTGAGAGAACAATGCCGTGACGGCCAGGAACAGGATGGGAGGGGCGATCATGCCGCCCACCGCGCACAGCATCGGCACGGCGGCCGCTTTCGGATTGGCGAGCGAGCCGGTGGTGAGTTCCTGCTTCAGTTCGAGGCCCACGGTCAGGAAGAAGATGGTAAGCAGACCATCCTGGGCCCAATGGCCAATCGGCAGGTCGAGATTGGTGTAGGGGATGAACAGATGCGTTTCCGCTACGGTCTCGAACGCATGCGCGGTGGCGGGCAGGTTCGCGAGCACCAGGCCGGTGAGCGCGAAGCCGAGCATGATGAGTCCGGAAATACGGTCTGAGGCGGCGATTCGCCTGATGGTGGACCAAAGTCCCTTCTTCGTGCCGGCGGTCGTGGCCATCGCGTCTCCTTGCTGTACTCTCTTGGATGAACCGTATGTAATAGTACGGAATATCTCAGGACGTTCCGCTCCGGGCTGAGTCGCGAAGGGCAACCTTACCCCACCCCTGTGTGGCCGACTCAAACGGACCAATACAATTGGAAAAGCCTCGGAAGCATTTCGCTTTCGAGGCTTACTGTGCGCCAGACAGGATTCGAACCTGCGACCTGCTGATCCGTAGTCAGCTGCTCTAATCCGCTGGGCTACTGGCGCATGTTGTCTTTTCAGACAACTCGATATATAATACACGCCGTTCAGATGAATGCAACTCGGCGTGTTGCGGCGAGTCGCACCATCCTAATCGCCACCGCAACGGCGTATTTACTGGCCTCACGCCGCATGTGTACGGACTCGGTCAAGCAAAACCGACTACGCAACTTTGAGGCGTCCCTGCGGCACATCCACGGCTTCGCGCAAGAGTTTGGGCGTACTGGAACCCTCTACGGACGCCTTGTCCACAATCACCTGCTTCACATCATCCAAACTCGGCAACTGGAACATCGTGTCCTGCAACGTACGTTCGATAATCGAACGCAACCCGCGTGCGCCGGTCCCCTGCTTGATGGCGATATCAGCAATCGCCCGAATGGCCTGTTCGGTGAACTGCAGGTCGACGCCGTCGACGGCGAACAGCTTACGGTACTGCTTGATCAGCGCGTTGGCTGGCTGGGTGAGAATCGCCGTCAGATCGTCTACGGTAAGTTCCTTCAGCACACTGGTGACCGGCAAACGTCCGATGAACTCAGGCAACAGCCCGAACTCGGCCAGATCATCGGCATTGACCTGTTCGAGCAATTCCTCGTCTTTCATGTCGGCGTCGTGCCAATTCGCGCCGAAGCCGGTCTCTCGACGGCCCAATCGCTTGCGAACAATATCCGTCAGTCCCACGAACGCACCGCCGCAGATGAATAGGATGCCGCGTGTGTCCATCTGCGCAGTGTCCTGCTCCTTATGCTTGCGCGTGCCCTCCAACGGCACGGAGGCGATGGTGCCTTCCAAAATCTTCAGCAACGCCTGCTGAACGCCCTCACCGGACACGTCACGGGTGATGGAGGTGTTCTCACCTGATTTGCGCGCGATCTTATCGATTTCGTCAATGTAGATGATGCCGTGCTGGGCTCGGCTTACGTCGCCATCCGCGGCTTGGAGAAGACGTTGGAGCACGGTTTCCACATCGTCGCCTACATAGCCGGCCTCGGTCAGGGTGGTGGCGTCGGTGATGACGAATGGCACGTTCATTACGCGGGCCAACGCCTGTGCAAGATAGGTTTTGCCCACACCGGTGGGGCCGAGCAACAGAATGTTTGATTTGGCGACCTCAACGTCAGCCAAAGGGTCACTGTTGCGGCGGGTAGCACGTGTCTGGGCGGGAGCGGATTGCTTGGCTTGTTTGCCGGTCTGGCCACCGTGCCCGTTATTCCCGTCAAGCTGCTCAGCAGACTCCTGAAGCTCCATATTGACGCGTTTGTAATGATTGTATACGGCCACGGACAATGCGCGCTTGGCGTTCTCCTGACCGATGACGTAGCGGTTGAGATAATCGAAGATCTGAGCGGGCTTGGGCAGGCTCAGCGAATTGACCTCGGCATCTTTGACACGCTCCTCGGAGATGATGTCCACGCACAGGGCGATGCATTCATCGCAGATGGAGGCGTTGGGACCGGCCACCAGTTTTCTGACCTGACGTTCGGTTTTGCCGCAGAACGTGCAACGGGGTACGTCCTCGTTGTAGCTCACCACACGTCCCATGATTCTCCTTTGCTGACCGCGCCGCACCGTCGAACCGCCACGCTGCGCATTATCATTGTCATCCTTGAAATACAATACCCCCGGTCGTTGCCGACCGAGGGTATTGCAATGTTCGGAAGTTTTACTGGCGGTGTTCCAGCACCTCGTCCACGATGCCGTATTCCTTGGCTTCAGGAGCGGTCAGGAAAGTGTCCACTTCGATGTCGCGGCGAATCTTCTCGACATCCTGGCCGGTGTGCTTGGCGAGGGTCTCCTCCAGCCATTCGCGCATACGCAGCATTTCCTTGGCCTGAATCTCGATCTCCGTGGCCTTGCCGAATCCTTGGTCGATGGCCGGCTGGTGGATGAGCACACGGGCGTTCGGCAGCATCAGGCGCTTGCCCTTGGTGCCGGAGGCCAGCAGAATGGCGGCGGCGGAGGCGGCCTGGCCGAGACACACGGTCTGCACGTCGGGCTTGATGTACTGCATGGTGTCGTAGATGGCGGTCATGGCCGTCATCGAACCGCCGGGTGAGTTGATGTACATCATCACGTCACGGTTCGGATCCTGGGATTCAAGGACCAGCAGCTGGGCCATCACGTCGTCGGCGGAGGCGTCGTCCACCTGCACGCCGAGGAAGATGATGCGATCCTCGAACAGGCGGGAGTAGGCGTCCTGGGTCTTCATGCCATACGGGGTCTTCTCCACGAACTGCGGCATGATGTAACGGTTGGTCGGCGCGGGCTGGGCTGCGCGGGCGGCGGCCGGCATGAAACCGGCTACGCCATGACGGCCGGCCAAGCGGTCGGCACGGGCGGCGAACTTTGCTTCTTCACTTGCCATGAGTCTCACTCCCCCTGCTGGTTGTTGCCGATGGTGTCCGGCGTGGTCACGAGCTTGTCCACGAAGCCATAGTCGAGGGCTTCCTGGGCGGTGAACCAGTGGTCGTATTCGTTGTCGCGGTAGATCTCCTCGAGGGTGTGGCCGGTCTGCTCAGCGGTCAGCTCGCTCATGGTTTTCTTCATGTCCATGATGAGCTCGGCGTTGATGCGCACGTCAGTGGCGGTGCCGCCGATGCCGCCGGAAGGCTGGTGCATGAGCACACGGGCGTGCGAGGTCAGGTAACGCTTGCCCTTGGTGCCGGAGCTCAGCAGGAACTGGCCCATGGAAGCGCACATGCCCAGGCCCACGGTCGCCACGTCAGGCTCGATGAGCTGCATGGTGTCGTAGATGGCCATGCCTGCGGTGATGGAGCCGCCCGGCGAGTTGATGTACAGCCAGATGTCCTTCTTCGGGTCCTCGGCGGCCAGCATCAGCAGCTGAGCGCAGATGCGGTTGGCCATATCGTCCTTGACCTCTTCACCCATCCAGATGATGCGGTCTTTGAGCAGACGGTTGAAAATCGGGTCGACGGGGCCGGCCGGGACGTCATCGCCCGCCATGACCGGCAAGGTCGCAAAGGTATTGCTCACCTTGATTCTCCTTCTAATTACTCGAACATTGTTCAGACTACCGCCTTGAAGCGACTGAAGGCGGCTTTTCGCGTGCTTTTTGGCGGGTAGCGTAGGGATTTCGGGTTATTCCAAGGTGTCGAGGACGTCGTCAATGAGGAGGCGGGTCTGGGAGGCGGCATCGTCGCCCAGACGCGGGAAGCGACGGGCGGCATTGGCGGGGCTGGCACCGGCGGCTCGCGCCACGTTGGACTTGCTGGCACCATGGGCCACGGCTTTTTCCGCGAGCCGATCGACCAGTGAATCGGCGACGTGGCGCATCTGTTCGGCCACCCATAATTGGGCCATATCCGCAGGCAAGTCGTAGTCTTCGGCCACATCGCTGGCGGCCTCCTGAATGGCGGCCCACAACACCATGAATGGCTTTCGATAGTAGTCAATCTGCTCAGTGAGCGGCTCAGCGGCAAGCGATTCAAGTGCCGCACGGACTTCGGTGTTTTCTGACATAGCTTTCTTTACCTCGGCTCCCCTCAGTCTCACTGTGTTCGACAGCTCCCCTCAGAGAGGGGAGCCAGAATATATGCATTTACTTACTTACGACTCAGCAACCACTTTGATATCAACGACGACGTGGCCACGGCCATGCCGACTGGCACGAAGAAGGTAATCGGCGCTTCGGTCAGCTCCATCACCAAGCACATGGCCATAAGCGGTGCCTGCTGTGAGGCCGAAAGCAACGAAGCCGCACCGATCAAGGCGCACGCGGTTACCGAATCAGTCGGAAACATCAGTATCCATACGAGGCCGAGCATCGCACCCAGCGTGGAACCTAATGCGATGCCGGGCTGCAGCACACCGCCCGATGCACCGGAGCGAATGGTCATCAGCGTCACCAGCGCCTTGGCGACAAAGGTGAGTGCCAACACACCCAGCAACATCCAGATATTGGACTGGGACAGCGGGAAACCGGCGTTCATCACGGATCCAGAAGAGCCGCTCCCACCCTGAAGCATGGCCCAAAACGAGGCCATTCCAGAGCCCGCTCCCCCGCCAGAGGCCGAATCGGATACATTACCGCCGCCCGTCAGCAAGTTCCATGGAGAGGCGGCCGCTGAAGATGCCGACTGCATGGCACCAGCAGTGCCGGCGGTTTCAGGAATGAACGTGCTGAATCCAAGTTGCGCTGCGGCACGGCCGTTGCCCATCACCTGCGGCACAACAATCGCCACCAAACCGGTGATGAGACCAGCCAGCGGCATCTGCCACAGAATGGCCTTGCCGGTCGGCTTGTGCGCTTCCGCCCATTGCGAACCTTTTCGGAACAATGCGCCGCCCACTCCACATGCCGCACCGCAGATCAGAGCGAACAGCATTAACGTTGGCGTGGATTCCGGTTGCATGACGGTGATGTCGTAGAACAGGCAATGCCCTTTGATCGCAACCGCCACGAATGCGGCAATGGCAGACACGCCCAGTCCAAACGCAACCTTTTCGATCGTCACATCCACCAACAGGATTTCGACGGCGAAGAACATGCCGGCCAGCGGCGCGTCATAGACGCCTCCTAGACCGGCACCGGCAGCCACTGCCACCACCATGCGCCGGTCGATACCATCAACGCCCTCGATATGGAACAGGTCGCAAAAACGTTGCGCGATCATGGCGCCGAGTTCGCGTGGGGCGACTTCTCGGCCGATCGAGGCACCGGAGCCGACGATGAAAATCTGCAACACCACATGCACAATGGTTTGCCAGAAAGGCATTCGCTTTCCCGCCACGGCCTTCTTGACTGAGGGCACCACAGTCGTTTTGTGTCGTAGCAGATACCAGATAATGCCCGCGATGCCGAGTCCCACGGTCACCGATATCACACGGCGTGCAGCGGGCACGCCGAATGGACCAGACAATTCTGGGCCTTCGATGTAGCCGAGCAGCACATGTTCAACGCCGTAGAGCAACAGGGTCAGCAGACCTGCTCCCACACCGATGAGCACGCCGAGCACAATGGTCGCCGCAGCGAGCCAACCAAGGCGTTTGATAGTAACCGTTGGCTGCATGTCAACCTCCGCACGCTATGCAACGAGTATGCCTTGGGAACTCCCCTCAGTCTCGCTACGCCCGACAGCTCCCCCCAAAGGGGAGCCAAAGAAATAGTCCTTTTTACCAGAATAGGAAGAGCCCGGAACCGTGAAACACGATTCCGGGCTCAAACAATCACGCTAACGCGATGAGGCTATGCTCACTCAGCGTCCTTGGCGTCATCCTTGGCGGACAGTTCGTCGGCCACGGCGGCAGCAGCGGAAGCGGCCTCGACGGACTCGGACTCTTCGTCCTCAGCGGCCTCGCCCAGGAAGCCGGAGAGGTCCACAACCTCGCCATCAGCGGTGAACTTGACGGCGCGCATACCGGCGAGCAGACCCTTGGAACGGCCGACTTCCTGCACAGCGGAGCCAAGCTGGCCATTCTTGATGATGGCCTGGATGAAGTTGTTCGGGTCCATGCCGTACTGCTGGGCGATGGAAGCGAGGAAGTTGAACACGTCGGACTGGGACACCTGAACGTCCAGCTTCTCGGCCAGAGCGTCGAGCACCATCTGATCGCGCAGATCCTTCTCCACGGTCTCCTCGGCCTGAGCCTTCTGCTCCTTGGTGGCCTTCTCCGGGTCCGGGGTCATGCCCTTGAGCTGCTCTTCGACCATGTTGGCCTTGACACCCTTCGGCACCGGGATCTCGAGGCCTTCCTGCAGCTTGGCGATGAAGGCATCGCGAGCCTCGGTGGCCTGACGACCTTCGGCGTCCTGAGCGGCAGCCTTGCGGATGTCAGCCTTGAGCTCGTCCAGAGTGTCGAACTCGGAAGCTTCGGAAGCGAACTCATCGTTCAGCTCCGGCAGTTCCTCAGCCTTGACGGAGTTGACCTTGACCTTCACGGTGGCCTTCTGGCCCTCGTGCTCGCCGGCTTCCAGCGTGCCTTCGAAGGTGGTCTCCTCGCCGGCGGACAGGCCGTCAAGAGCCTCGTCCAGACCGTCGAGCATGGTGTTGGAGCCGAGCTCGTAGCTCACGCCTTCCTGGGAGTCGACGGTCTCGCCGTCAATCTCAGCAGTCAGGTCGATGTTGGCGAAGTCGCCCTTGGCGGCCGGGCGGTCCACGCCGACCAGGGTGCCGAAGCGCTGACGCAGGGCCTCGAGGCGCTTGTCGACGTCCTCATCCTTGACTTCCGGCTTGGAGATGGCGATCTCAAGACCGTCGATTTCCGGCAGTTCGATGTCAGGACGACGCTCGACGGTGGCGGTGAACTTCAGCTTGGTCTCGTCGTTGGCGGACTGCGGAACATCCTGCACGTCGAACTCCGGCTGAGCCATCGGACGAATCTTCTTCTCATCCAGGGCCTTGGAGTACAGCTCCGGGACCGCGTCGTTCACGGCCTCACCGGCGACGGCGGCGAAACCGATGCGCTGGTCGATGATCTTGCCGGGAACGTGGCCCTTACGGAAGCCGGGAACGTTCACCTGCTTGGCGATTTCCTTACGGGCCGCATCCAGATACGGGTTGAGCTCTTCCGGTTCAACAGTGACGGTGAGCTTCACCTTGGTGGGCTCGAGGTTACGAACGCTGATCTTCACGCTAATGACTCCTCAAAAGTCGTTATTTCTTACAGTTCTGCCGTAAGGCAACCTCTACATGATAACGCCACTTACGGACGGTGCAATGAGTTTCACCTGCCAGTTTCTTGCGCCCTGCTCGATCAGGAACGTCTCGACGTCCACTTCCACCGGGTCTTCCACCCAGCACAGGTTGCGTAGGATCTGTGGCTTGATGATCATCTCGGCCGGCGTGCGGGTGTCTTCGGCGATGCGGTTGATCACACGCCGTACCCGCTGCAGACGGTCATAACGCTCCGGATGGCGCTGTTGCCACAGTCGCATGGATCGGGGCGCGTTCACCACACCGTTTTCGTCCTGTTCGGGGGCGGGCATAGTAGGCCATTGGGTGGGCTTCAGGGCCATGGCGCGGTCGATGGCCTGCTTCCAGACCTTCGGCTTGACCGTACGCTGAATCGGCGCGTACCGCTCGAACATTTTGTCCTGCTCGGTGCCGGTATGAATGCGCACACGCTCGTTCAGGGATCGGAGTGCGCGGAATTGGGCGGCATTGTGCGGCTTGTTGGTCGCGGCCTCGATGATTGACGAATCGGTCAATAACAGGCTGGGAGCGATGTCGTATCGCCGGGCGAGCCGGTCGCGCTCCTCCCATAGGGATTTGGCGATGGCCAAGCCCCTCGGATCACGACTCAGCTGGGTGATGCGCGAGATACGCAGCCAAGGAATCGGATGAGGTTTGCGCGGGGCAAGGCCCGCAACCAAAGCGTGAGAAAACTCTTCAGCGGCCCACTCGTCCTTGCCTGCGGCTTTCAGGTCACGACGCATCAAGGTTTCGAGTTCGATAAGCACCTCCACGTCGAGCGCCGCATAGTTGCGCCAGTCGCGCGGCAGCGGACGGTAGGACCAATCGGCGGCGGAATGCTCTTTGGCCAGCGTGATGCCGAGGTAGTGTTCGGTGACGGCGGCCAGACCGAAGCGGTGCAGGCCGAGCAATCGCGCCGCTATTTCCGTGTCGAACAAGGCCTTGGGTTTGAGTCCGATTTCGGCGAATCCGGGCAAGTCCATCAGAGAATCATGCAGAATCCACGTAGCGTCGCCCACGGCGTCATTGAATTCATTCCAGTCAGCTCCGGCCCGTGTCAGGGCGACGGGATCAAGCAAGGCGATGCCCGCACCTTCACGTTTGAACTGAATCAGCCAATCCTCATGTCCATAGCGGAATCCGGACGCCCGTTCGGCGTCGGCGGCCAGCGAGCCCGTCGCCTCGGCCAGCGCATCGCAGGCACGATGATAGCCATCCAGCGACGAAGTGACATCGGGCACTCCCCCGCGAGGCTCTTTCAGCAGTCGGGGTTCGGTGTCACGGACGTCACTCAACTGGCGTCATCCTCCTCAAAACGGATGGTGGATCTGATGAATGCGGCCCACGAGCGGATTTGTGCGCCGGCGTCCATAGTACCGTCCGGTCCGGTCCCGTCAAGCGGGGTCCATGAGACGCGAATCTCACACCCGGCGCTGGTGGAGCCGGCCATCGAACCAAAAGCCGTGTTTTGGGTCACGGTGACTGTGCCGGATACCGAATCCGGCTCGATGCCGTCGAAATAGTCGCACATGTCATCCCAGTACATGCCGGGGGTCAGAGAATCGTTTTCGGCGGTTTCCAGCGGAAGTCGCGCGAACGCCACGCAACGCCAGTTGGAATCCCAGTCAATGCGCAGCTCATGAGCATAAAGCATCATGATCCAGCCTGTGGCGATTCGTGATTCGGCATCGTTGCCAAGACCGGCGGAAAAGGCATCGCCGAGGGCACGCTCTCCCGCTTCGAATTCCACGCCGATACCATAATCGGCCAAGGTGGAAGGCACGGGAATCTCCCGATAGCGCACGTCATGGATGCGCTTCATGGTGCTGACGGATTCGACAGCTGCCCATACTTCATCCGGCACACCCTGAGGGCGTACGGGGCGTCCGTCGTTGGACGCTCCCGTAGGAAATGCGTAGATGTCGGCCATATCTCTAGGGTATGGGCGAACGGGCTGAATCGTGGTATTTACGCGCGGTTCGGCCCTGCAATTTAATACACGGTGAAGCCGTGGTCCTTGAACTGGTTGGCTACCCGTTCGCGGGTGGCGGCGTTGGGTCCCTTCTGGTTCTCCAGCGGGTATGGGATGCGCAGTTCGTGCCACTTCGGGCGGCCAAGCTGGTGGAATCCCAGCACGTCGATGTGTTCGACGGCATCGCCGAAGGACTCGCAGATCTTCGCCACGTTTTCGACGTTCTCTTCGGAGTCGGTCAGGCCCGGCACGAGCACAAATCGTACCCAGATCTTCTTGCCGGCCTTGGCCAGTCGCTGGCCAAAATCGATGGTGGGCTGCAAGGTGCCGCCGGTGACCTTGTGATAGGTCTCCTCGTCGCCGGATTTGACGTCGAGCAGACACAGGTCGATGTCCTCGAGCATCTCGTCGGTGTAGCTCGTGTTGAGGAAGCCGGACGTATCGAGGCAGGTGTGCACGCCCATCTCCTTGGCGGCATGGAACACACGCGAGACGAAGGCGGGCTGCATCATGGATTCGCCGCCGGAGAAGGTGATACCGCCATGCGTGGCCTTGAACAGGTCCTTGTAACGATCGACCTTCTTGATCATGGCGTCAAGGTAGACGGGCTTGCCGTCGCGCATCTTCCAAGTGTCCGGGTTCTGGCAGTACTGGCAGCGCAGCGGGCAGCCGGACATGAATACGGTCATGCGGGTGCCCGGTCCATCCACGGAGGTGTTGATGTCCCAAGAGTGGACGAAGCCGATATCGCCGGATTTCAGGGCGGAAAGGCGGTCACGTCGGTCGAGTCCGATTGGGGATTCAAAGCCGGAAAGGCCGCCCATCAAAGTCTGCGAGGCATAGGTCTTCGATTCCTTGAGCATATGCCTGGTCGTGGTGCGGAACGTGGGTGTTGCGGGCATAATTGTCCTCCTGTTCCAAATGATGCGAAAGTCTGTGGAAAATAAGGAAGGGGTGGAGCCGTGCCCCACCCCTTCAGTTAGTCAGTGTCGCGTATCGCGGAGCCGGTCATCAGTCGACGACGGCGCCCTGGTGGAAGGTACGGGAGATGACATCGAGCTGCTGCTCCTTGGTGAGCTTGACGAAGTTCACCGCGTAGCCGGAGACGCGCACGGTCAGGTGCGGGTACTTTTCAGGGTGCTCGACGGCGTCTTCCATGGTCTCGCGGCGCAGAACGTTGATGTTCGCGTGGTAGAGGCCGTGGCCGTTGCCCGCGTCCAGGATGCCGACCAGGTTGCCGATGCGCTCGTCCTCGTCACGGCCCAGACCATCAGGGGTGATGGTGTTGGTCAGCGAGATGCCGTCAAGAGCGTCGTTGTAGTCGATCTTGCCGACGGAGAACATGGACGGCAGCATGCCGTGCGAGTCCATGCCGTTCTCCGGGTTGGCGCCCGGAGCGTACGGGGTGCCCTTCTTGTGGCCGGACGGGAAGGCGCCGGTGGCCTTGCCGTATTCCACATTGGAGGTGATGGTCAGGATGGACTGGGTCGGGACGGCGTCGCGGTACACCGGCAGACGCTTGACCTGGCCCATGACGGTGGAGACGACCCACTTGGCGATGTCGTCGGCGCGGTCGTCATCGTTGCCGTAGACCGGGAACTCGCCCTCGGTGCGGTAGCCGACGACCAGATCGTCGTCGGCGCCTTCGACGTACTCGTACTCGTGGCCTTCGAGGTTCTTGGCTTCCTTGTTGGTGATCGGGTACACCTTGGCGTACTTGATGGCGGACAGGGAGTCGGCGGCGATGGACAGACCGGACATGCCGCAGCCGAGGGTGCGGTACACTTCCTTGTCGTGCAGAGCCATCTCGATGGACTCGTAAGCGTACTTATCATGCATGTAATGGATGATGTTCAGAGCCATCACATAGGTCTCGGACAGCCATTCGAGGGCCTTCTCGTAGTTGGCCTTGACCTTCTCGTAATCCAGCGTGCCATCAGCTTCCGGCTTGATCGGGTCGATGACGCCCTTGTCGATGACCTGCATGCCGGTCATCTCGTCACGTCCGCCGTTGATGGCGTACAGCAGGGCCTTGGCGGAGTTCACACGGGCGGCGAAGAACTGCATCTGCTTGCCCACGCGCATCGGGGAGACGCAGCATGCGATGGCGGCGTCGTCGCCCCAGTGGGAGCGGATTTCCTTATCGGACTCGTACTGGATTGCCGAGGTGTCGATGGAGATTCGGGCGCAGAAGCGCTTGTAGGCTTCCGGCAGCTTCGGATCCCAGAAGATGGTGATGTTCGGCTCCGGGCCAGGTCCGAGGTGCTCGAGGGTCAGGGTGTTGAGCAGACGGAACGAGGTCTTGGTGACCATGGTACGGCCGTCGTCGCCGAAGCCGGCGTCGGACCAAGTCGCCCAGTACGGATCGCCGGAGAAGATCGCGTCGTAATCCTTGGTACGCAGGAAGCGCACGATGCGCAGCTTCATGACCAGGTTGTCGATGATCTCCTGTGCGTCGGTCTCGGTAATCTTGCCGGCCTTCAGGTCGCGCTCGAAGTAGACGTCGAAGAAGGTGGAGACACGGCCGAAGGACATGGCAGCGCCGTCCTGGCTCTTGACGGAGGCGAGGTAGCCCATGTAGGTCCACTGCACGGCTTCCTGTGCGGTCTGTGCCGGGCGGGACAGGTCGAGGCCGTACTCGTTGCCGAGGTTGATCAGCTGCTTCAGGGCCTTGATCTGCTCGTCATGCTCCTCACGGAAGCGGATCCAGTGCTCGATCTCCGGCTCGGTGAAGTCGTTGCGGTACGGGATGGAGTCCTTGTCGCGCTGCTTGAACTTGATCAGCGTGTTCACGCCGTACAGGGCCACACGACGGTAATCGCCGATGATGCGGCCGCGGCCGTAGGCATCCGGCAGGCCGGTGAGGATCTTGTTGTGGCGAGCTACCTTGATCTGCTTGGTGTAGACGCCGAAGACGCCGTCGTTGTGGGTCTTGCGGTACTTGGTGAAGATCTTCTTGATCTCCGGATCGGGCTCCTTGCCGGCTTCCTTGATGGCCTGCTCGACCATACGCCAGCCGCCGTTCGGCATCATGGCGCGCTTGCACGGCACATCGGTCTGCAGACCGACAATCACATTGTCGACTTCCGGGGAATCGATGTAGCCGGCCGGGAAGGCGTCGATGCCCGCCGGAGTGTGGGTGTCCACGTCGTAGACGCGCTGCTTGCGCTCCACGGCCAGGTAGTTGTCGTCGAGGTACTTCCACAGGTGCTTGGTCTTCTCGGTGGCAGGAGCCAAGAATGTCTCGTCGCCCTCGTACGGGGTGTAGTTCTTCTGGATGAAGTCGCGGACGTCAATATCCTTCTGCCAGTTGCCCTCGGTGAAGCCGGCCCACGCCTTGGCGTCGAGCTCCTCCTGGGAGACAGCTGCATTTTCTACTGCGGTCATGTCACTCCTTAAATGGGGTTGTAGGTTTCGCATCTTCACGGAACCCTTGGTTCAACAGTGTAGTTGGCACTTGCTTGGGAAAAGCCGAAATTGGGAGTGAGCTATCTCACATTGTTTTTTGTGAACGCTACCATTCCAATGGTTTCTAGGTATTGATGGGGCTATTGCACGTCTCCAGATATGGGAAACCGCTCATACTGTGATGTTCGTATGAGCGGCTTGGTGAGCGGTTCGGTCTTGAGATTGACAGCAGAACCGTATCCGTCTGTTTTGGCCGTCAGTCTTCATCGTTCGCTTGCGCGGATTTCACACCGTAGTTCTTCCAGCGCCGGTTCTCCTCCTCCCATCTGGCGTTGCGGTCCACCACGATGTCCCAGGCGTGTTCGGCATCTTCCTTGGTCTTGTACGGGCCCATGCGCTGTTCAATCGGTGAGACCATGCCCAGCTCGGCCTGCTTCTTGACGGTGTTGAAATACCACTGCTTCTTGTTATCGTCTGTCATTGGTACCTCCTCAACGGTATTACTTGCTCCCGCTGGCGGGAGCAATATATGTTTATTCCCTGAACGCGTTGGTGACGGGCAGTCGGCGGTCGCGGCCGAACGCGAGGGCCGTGACCTTCGGTCCCAACGGGTATTGGCGGCGCTTCCATTCGGCGCGGTCCACCAATCGCATCACAGTGTCCACGGTGGCCTGGTCGAAGCCGTCGGCCAACAGGTCGGCGCGGCCGTGCGCGTGCTCGATGTATGCAGCGAGCACCTTGTCGAGCAGCGCGTATTCGGGCAGGGAGTCGGAGTCCTTCTGTCCGGGGCGCAACTCGGCCGAGGGAGCCTTCTCGATGGATGAGACCGGAATCATCACGCCGTCCTTCAACGGGATGCCGGCGTTGCCGTCCTCGTTGCCCACGATCTTGAGCCCGCCGATACCGACGCCTGCGGCCGCGGCCTTGTTACGCCAACGGCTGATCTCCCAGACACGGGTCTTGAGCAGGTCCTTGATGGGTGCGTAGCCGCCGACCGCATCGCCGTAGATGGTTGAGTAGCCGCAGGCGAGCTCTGACTTGTTGCCGGTGGCCACGGCGAGCAGGCCGCGAGAATTGGAACTGGCCATCACGATCACACCGCGGATGCGGGCCTGCAGGTTCTCGGCGGAGACGCCATCAAGGTCAAGTTGCTGTTGGTAGGCGTTGAACAATGGCTCAATAGGCTGGACCTCGTAATGGGCACCGATGTTGGAGGCCAGGTCAGCGGCGTCGTCTTTGGAACCATCGGAGGAGTACATGGAGGGCATGGAGATGCCCCAGACGTTCTCGCCGCCGCATGCGTCGGCCGCCATGGCGGCTACCAGTGCGGAGTCGATGCCTCCTGAGAGGCCCAGCGTCACGCCGGTGAAGTGGTTCTTGGCCATGTAGTCCTTGAGGCCGAGCACGCAGGCAGTGTATACCTCTTCGTCCGGGTCGAGTTCCGGAACGATCTCGGCCTTGACCTGATGTTCGGCGGTGGAATCGAAGTCCCAGAACGTCAGGTTTTCCATGAACATCGGGCCGCGTTCGATAAGCGTGCCGTCGGCATCGACCACGAAGCTGCCACCGTCGAAGACCAAGTCGTCCTGACCGCCGACCTGATTCAGGTAGATGACCGGGGCGTTGACTTCGGCGGCACGACGCTGGGCGAGCTCGAAACGGGTGTTGGTCTTGCCTTCCTCATACGGCGAGCCGTTGATGGTGAGCAGCAGGTCGATGTTCTTGGTGGCCAGGTCGGCCACCGGGCCACCATCCTGCCAGATGTCCTCGCAGATGGCCACGCCGATGGTGGCACCATCCACGTCGAGGGTCACGGAACGGTCGCCGGCGGAGAAGATACGGAATTCGTCGAACACGCCGTAGTTGGGCAGGAAGTGCTTGTCGTAGCCGGCCCAGACCACGCCCTGATGCAATACCACCAGTCGGTTGCGCGGCTTGGAGGTCTTACGATCAGTGCCCACGGTGCCAACCACCACGAACAGATTGCCGAGGCCGTCGTCGTTGAGCTGGGCGGCGAGTTCGTTGGCCTTGTCCCATGCGGCTTGGCGGAAGGTGCGGCGCAGGGCCAGATCTTCGATGGGGTATCCGGTGAGGGTCATTTCCGGGAAAACAACCACTTGGGCATTCCCTGCGGCGGCTTTACGGGAGTAGTCGAGCACTTTGGCGGCGTTGGCATCGAGCGCGCCGACGCAGGTGTCGATCTGGGCGAGTGCGAAGCGAAGCTGTGTCATAGCTTCTTAGTGTAGCCGCGTATGGCGTCGGATTGCCTGTTCTTCCGGCTTGGCGTCATTCATTAGGTCGTTTTTGCGTTCATTAGGTCACTGCAATGCGATATCAGTCGTTGCAATGGCGCGATTCCAACAACCAGTATCGCCGTTCACCGACCTAATGGACGATGAATCGACCTAATGAACGAATGCCACTCCCCTCAGTCAGCTTCGCTGATAGCTCGTCCTGCACTTATGGACGGGCGAGGCCCACGCATATCTGGTTCGGCTGTCGCCTCACCTTCGGCTGCAGACAGCCCATTGGGCTGTCTGCCTAACGCCTCAGCCTCCAGAGGGGAGCCAAAAAAGGATTTACCTCAGCTCGTTGAGCACGCGCAGGGCGGCGTTGACGTAGAAGTTGACGAAGGTGGGAATGGATTCGTCGAGACCCACGAAATGCGGGCTATGCCAGTCGGCGCAACCTTCCTGGCCGTTTGACCCGACGAACGCGAACACCGGCAACGTCACCTTGGCGAATTCGCAGAAGTCCTCCCCCGCCATCGACTGACGTATCGGTTCGAGCTGCGCGTAGTCGTTGACATCCGCCGCCACGGCCTTGGCAAGACCTGGATCGGAGACCAGCGGGTCTTGGAAATCATCCCAGACCACATCGGCGCTGATACCGTATGCCTCGGCGGTGTGTTCCACCACTTCCTTGAATCGGCGGCCGACCAGATTGCCATCCGACTTGTGGAAATAGCGCACAGTCCCTTGGAATCCGGCTTCGGCGGGCACCACGTTCCACACATGGCCGCCGTGCACTTCGGTAACGGACAGCACCAGCGGGTGGAAGGGCGTGACGTTGCGGCTCACGATGGTCTGCAGGCTCAGAATAATACTGGCGAGCGCTTCGATGGGCCCGGTGCCCTTGTACGGGTAGCCGGCGTGGGTGCCTTGGGCGTGGAGGGTCACGCGGAATTTCACGCAGCCGGCCATCATCGGCTCGACGCCGATGGCCAGCTGGCCGGACGCATAGTTGGGGTTGTTGTGCGTGCCGATAATGGCTTCGACGTCATCCACGAGTCCGGCGTCGATCATGGCGCGAGCGCCTTGGCCGGTCTCCTCACTCGGCTGGAACAGAATCTTGATTGAGCCGGCGAACTTGTCACGGTGCTCGGCGAGCCAGAAGGCGGCACCGAGCAGACCGGTCATGTGCAGGTCGTGGCCGCAGCCGTGCATCACGCCTTCATTGACGGAGCTGAACTCCAGTCCGGAGTCTTCCACGATGGGCAGGCCGTCGATGTCGGCGCGCAGCCCGATACGCGGCCCGGGACCGGCCTCGCCCTGAATGAGCCCCACAACACCAGTCTCCAGCGGGTTGTGCAGGATCTCGATGCCGTGCGCCTTGAGCTGGTCGGTCAGATAGATGCTGGTGTCGAATTCACGGAAACTACGCTCCGGATGGGCGTGCAGGTAGTGGCGGATGGTGATGAGTTCGTGGTCGATGTCGATATGTTCACTCATGGTTCCCGATTCTAGTAGCGCGAAGAATATATTGCGGCCCTCGCTTCATATTGGCGAGGGCCGCGATCTATGGGGTCAGTATGCCTTGTTATTGCTGGCGTTTGAGCAGTCGTTTGGCGATGGCGTTGGCGATGCCCTGCACCACCTGGACCAGTACGATCATGATGATCACGGCCGTCCAGGTGACGGTCTGGTCGAACTTCTGGTAGCCGTAGGCGATGGCGAAGTTACCGAGACCGCCACCGCCGATGTAGCCGGCCATGGCAGACATGTCAAGCACGCCGATGAACAGGAAGGCGTAGGCCAGGATCAGCGGTGCCAGGGCTTCGGGGATGAGTACGGTGCGGATGATGGTGAGCTTGCCGGCACCCATCGAACGCGCGGCCTCGATTACTCCCGGGTCGACCGGCACGAGATTCTGTTCGACCAGACGAGAAGTGGCGAAGGTGCACATGACCACCATCGGGAAGATGGCGGCCACGGTGCCGATGGACGTGCCGACCACGACGATGGTGAGCGGCTGCATGGCTGCCAGGAAAATGATGAACGGAATCGGGCGCACGATGTTGACGATGATGTCAAGGATGCGGTAGACGACCGCGTTCTCGAACAGGTTGCCGGGGCGGGTGCCATAGAGCACCACGCCGAGGATCAGGCCGAGGAATCCGCCGATGACAAGGGTGACGAGCACCATGGTCAGGGTCTGGCCGATGGATTCGAACAATAGTGGGCGCAGCACGTTCCAGTCGCTACGCGAGTTGGCGAGGATGATCATGCGTTGTCTCCTTCATGTGCGGCGGCGGATACAGCGGGCGCGGTGGCGGTATCGGCCGCCAATGGGTCATGGGCGCGGTCTTCGGCGTAGGAGGCATGTCCGGCAACTGCGTCGGCGTAAGCCACGGGCTTTGCGGCGGTGCCGAAGTCAATGACGTCGCTATTGGCGGCGAGCTCGCGCAGGAATTCGTCCACGTGCCAGCCGGGCCCGTTGAATTCGTAGGTGATGGCACCGATGGCGGTCCCCTTGACCGTGTCGATGCCGCCGTAGAGCAGGCTGGATTCGACGCCGTATTTGGCGATGAGTTCGGAGATGTTCTGTCCGGATGCCTTGAGTTCGTGGCCATGGCTGCCGGAAACGTCCTTTTGGCGGATGAGCACGGTGACGATGCGGCCCGACCATTCGTGGTGCAATCGCTCGACCCGGTCTTCCTCGGGCAGGCCGGACAGGGCGGTGGCGATGAATCGCTTGGTCACCGGCTGCTGGGGCGCGGCGAACACGTCGTATACGTCGCCGGATTCGACCACGCGTCCGGCGCTCATTACGGCCACGCGGCCGGCAATCTGCTGGACCACGTTCATCTGATGGGTGATAAGCACAATGGTGATGCCGAATTCCTCGTTCACACGCTTGAGCAAGGCCAGCACTTCGGTGGTGGTTTCCGGGTCGAGCGCGCTGGTGGCTTCGTCGGCGAGCAGAATCTCCGGATTAGTGGCCAGTGCGCGGGCGATGCCGACGCGCTGCTTCTGGCCGCCGGACAGCTGCGAGGGGTATTTGTTTGCGTGCTCACTAAGGCCCACGAATTCGAGAAGTTCGTTGACGCGACGATCCTGATAGTCCTTGCGCCAGTGATCGAGTTGCAGCGGGTAGGCGATGTTCTGCGCCACGGTTTTGGTGGAGAACAGGTTGAACTGCTGGAAAATCATGCCGATTTTCTGGCGGATGGGCCGCAGCTTGGTCTCACTCAAAGAGGTGATATCGGTGCCGAGCACGGTCACGGTGCCGGAGGTGGGTCGTTCGAGCGCGTTGATAAGCCGGACCAGTGTGGATTTGCCTGCACCGGAATAGCCGATGATGCCGAAGATGTCGCCGCGATCGATGGTCAGGCTGACGTCATCCACGGCTCGTGCGATGTTCGCGCCGCGTCCGCGTGTTTTGAATTCCTTCACGACATGGTCGAAGGTGATGATGGGGTCGCTCATAGTGCTCCCTGATGCTGGTTGTTGATGTCCGGTCACGGAAGCGGAGCGAATCCCGATTGTTGGCTCGGGTACTCGCTCCGCTTGGTGGTAATGGCTATGGACGGGTTAGTCGTGCACTCGTATCAGCCACGGCTCACTGCTGGGCTTTGGCGTCCTTCTCAATGTCGGACAGGAAGCCTTGCAGCTCGCTGGCGCTGAACTTGTCGGCGAACACCGCGGTACCGCCGGAGTTCTCCTGCAGGGCGTCGAGCACATCCTTCTGCTGGTAGATGGAAACGAGCTTCTTGTAGGTCTCGTTGTTCACGTCCGCCTTGCGGGCCACCCACACGTTGATGTAGGGGCGAGCTTCTTCGGATTCGGCGTCATCCTGGTAGATGGCGTCCTTCGGGTTGAGACCGGCGTCGGCCACGTAGTCGTTGTTGATCACACCAGCGGCGATGGTCGGGTCCTTCAGGGTGGTGGCCACCTGTTCGGCCTTGAGCGGGGTGACCTTGACCTTGCTCTTGGCTTCGTCGATGTCGGCCGGAGTGGAGAAGGCGGTCCAGTCGCCCTTGAGCGTCACGAGACCGGCGGCCTTGAGCACGCCGATAGCGCGGGCCTGGTTGGTTTCGTCGTTCGGAATGGTGACGGTGTCGCCCTGCTTCAGGTCCTTGATGTCCTTGACCTTGGTGGAGTACACGCCGAGCGGGTAGATGGCGGTGCCGCCGATGGGCTGCAGGTCCTTCTTGTTGCTCACGTTGTAGTTGGCCAAGTAGAGCAGGTGCTGGAATTCGTTGAGGTCCAGCTCGCCGGAGTCAAGGGCCGGGTTTTCGGAGGTGTAGTCCTGGAAGTCGACGATGTCGACGTAGATGCCGGCCTTCTCGGCGTCCTGCTTGAACTTGACCCATTCGGGGTTGGTAGCGCCGACCACGCCGATCTTGACCGGGTTGCCCTTGCTGCCCTTGGCGGACGACTCGTTGGCACCGGCAAACGCGCGGTAGCCAAAGAACGCGGCCACGGCGATAATCGCCACGACCACGATGGTGATGATGACGTTGCGGACGGTGTGGTTCACACGCACCGGCTCGTTATTGTTAGGAGCGGCCGGAGTTGCCGACTGGGTTGCTGCTGTCATTGGATTTCCTCTCTCCAAAATTGATGTCGGGTAACACCATAACGCGCTTGAACCGCGAAAGTGACGGAAAATGGCCGATTGCCGTATAGGTGTCTTTTATGGCGCGCATGCAATGGCCGGGATTCGTGCGTTTGATAACCCGCTATAGGCGTGCCGAACACGCCGGAAAGCACGTCGAGAGGGGCTTTGACAATGGAAGCTATGACTACCGATACTGCCAATGCCGATATCCGAGCCGTATTCTTCGATATCGATGGCACGCTCACCAGTTTCACGACCCATACGGTGCCGGATTCCACAATCGAGGCGATTCACCGGCTGCAGGCCGCAGGCGTCAAGGTGCTGATTTGCACGGGCCGCGCGCCTTCACAGATGCACGTGGTGCTGGATACCATGCCGGTGACGTTCGATGGCGTGGTGGCGTTCAATGGGCAGTATTGCTTTGATGACACCGGCTTCTTTGCCTCGCAGGCCTTGGATACTGCTGATATTGAGGTGATTCTCGACTGGCTGGACCGTCACCCCGATGTGGTGTGCAATTTCGGCGAGAAGGATTACGTGTACTTCAACCAGTCCAATGATCTGCTTCGCGCCACGTGGAGCAAACTGGGCAAAACCGCACCGACCCGGTATTTTGAGGACCCGCGCACCCGCGCGCTGGATCATGAGACTTTCCAGATCAGTCCCTTTGTCGGACCCGAGTTGGAGGCCGAACTGGTGGGACTGTGCAGCAATGTGCGCGGGGTGCGTTGGCATCCGGATTTCACGGATCTGATTCCGGCCGATGGCGGCAAGCCGCGCGGCATCCAGCGGTTCATGGCGCATTACGGCATCACGCGCGGGCAGACCATGGCCTTCGGCGATGGCGGCAATGACACGGATATGCTCGCCTACGCCGGCATCGGGGTCGCGATGGGCAATGCGACCGCCGAGCCAAAGGCCGCCGCCGATTACATCACCGACGACGTGGACCACGACGGTGTGCGCAATGCCCTACTGCATTTCGGGGTGCTACGCGATTATTGATGCCGTAGCGCCTCGACCGGGTCGAGCTTTGCCGCGCGCCTAGCTGGATAGTAGCCGAAAATCACGCCGACAGCGATGCAGATGCCCACTGCCAGTCCGATGGACTGCACGGAAACTGCTGGCGCGATACTCATGCCACCGGCGATGCCGGACACCAATCCAGCGGTGCCCAACGACAGCAAGTAGCCGATCAACGTGCCGATAAGACCTCCAAGCACTGTGATTGCAATGGATTCGGCGAGGAACTGCGCGGTCACGTCACGCCGAGTGGCACCCAATGCCCGGCGCAGGCCAATTTCGCGGATGCGTTCGGTAACGTTGGTGAGCATCATGTTCATAATGCCGATGCCGCCCACCAGCAACGAGACCCCGGCCACCGAACCCGCCAGCACCTGGAATGCGCTCATGAAGCTGGAAAGCTGGTCGATGGAGGATTGGGCGCTTACGACCGACAGATTCTGGTCGATCTGTTCGGTTGGGATACGCATGATGCGAGCGACAACGGTCTTCGTCTGTTCCGTGAGCTGGTCGATATCAACCCCGTCCTTGGCCAGTCCGTAGATCTGCATGTATCCCATGTTCGAGGACGCAAACCGCAGCGCCACAGTGGTGGCAGGCATATAGATATTCACGCTGTCGCCGCCCATGCCGCCCATCAATCCAGACGACTCGACCACACCCACAACGGTTGCTTCATTGCCGTCAAGCGTGACGGTTCTGCCGATGGCGTCAATGTCCGCGCTGCCGAACAGCTTCTGCACGCCCTGCCCGTCGAGAATCACCACCATTGCACCACTCGTTGCTTCACTCGATGTGAAGGCCCGTCCACGACCAATCGTCACTCCGGATACATCGAAGAAATGCTCGTCGACACCGGTGATGCTCGCCGACACCTTGTCGGTGGTACCGGGCGCGGCGATTGACGAGGCGGCACCATAGTTCGTCGGCGAGAAGTACTCGCACCCGCTTGAACTCATGGGTTTCGGCGTTGGTCTCGAGCATGACCGCGCTGCTCTCCTTACCCTCATCCACGATGGCGGCGAGCGGCACCATCAAAGCGTTGTCAATGCTCTGCATGGTGATTTTCACACTGGCCGTCATGCCCGGCTTCAGTTTCGGATCAGGGGCGGGAATGATGAGACGCACGGCGTATCCCACGCCGCCGTTGCCACTCTGCCCGCCTGCCGAGGAATCAGCCAACTGCGACGTGGCGCTGGCGATGGTATCCACCTTGGCATCGAGCGTCAGTCCCGGCACCGCGGAGAACGTGACTTTGGCGCTCTGGTCCTTGGCCACTTTAGTGATATCCAGCTCATTGATGTTGACATTGACCTTCATCTGACTCAGGTCGGCGATCTGACACAATGGTTTACCGTCTGCGCCGGCGGAAGTGGATGAGCCATCGGAGGAAGCTCCGATGGCGGCACCGGGCACCGCGCTCATGGTCAGCACCGTGCCCGAGACCGGAGCAGTGACCGTACGCTTGTTGGCTTGGGCGACCGCCTCGTCATAGGTGGCTTGTGCTTGCTGAACGGCGACCTGCGCGCTCTCCACGCCGCTTTGTGCAGCGGGCAGCTGTCCGGCCGCATCATCGGCAGCGGCTTGGCCTTCCTCACCATCCTGATTACGTGCCTGACCTATGGTCGCATTGATTTGGTTCACCTGCTGCTGGGCGGCATTAAGGTTTGAGTTCGCTGCTCGCAGAGCCAGATCGGCCTGATTCACGTCGCTATCGAGCTTGTCGTTGTTGATGGTAAACAGTACGTCGCCGGCGTTGACGGTTGCGCCTTCCTGCACCTTGACTTCGCCGATGGTGCCGTCGATCTGCGGGGCGACGACGGTGGAGTTGATGGGTTCTATGGAACCGGTGGAGCTGACTTGGTCGACGAAATGGCCACGTTCCACCGTTGCCGTGGATACCGGAGACACGCCCCCATCTGACGGGGTAATAATCGCGTGCACCACCATAAAGCCGATAATCCGAGCCTCGTGCCCGGATACTGGTTCCAAGCCTATGGAGGAATGGCGTGGTTTCCATCATGCGCAGGATCGAATTGATGGGGAGTTGTCATCCTTAAGGATTAGTTGGGGTGGGGAATTTATGGGCTGTTTTCAGTCTTGGCTCTCGCCTTCGCTTCCGCTTTTCTCTCCCCCAGTCATGCTTCGCATGACAGCCTCCTCGTCAGAGGGGGCTTATGAATAAGCAAAGGGCTCGGGACGAATCCCGAGCCCTTTGGCGTTAGCGAACTAACAACACCGTGGAGGTGTTATCACTCGTTGTCGCCAGCGGTAGCGGCGGTAGCGGTGACGGCACCCTTCTTGTCGGTGTTCACGCCGGAGTACACCCAGTCGGTGTAGTCCGGGTGGTCGTAGCCCTTGTCGACGGCGAACTGGAAGGCCTCATCACGGAACTTCTCGAGCTCGTCGATCTTGTCGGCGTACTTGTCGGCGTCGATCATGCGCAGGGCCTCAGCGGTCAGCTCGTAGCGGTCGATGCGGTTGACACGAACCATGTCGTACGGGGTGGTGGTGGAGCCCTCCTCCTCGTAGCCGTGGACGTTGAAGTTGTCGTGGTTCGGACGGTCGTAGATCAGGCCGCGCACGTCGTGAGCGTAGGAGTGGTACGCGAACAGCACCGGCTTGTCGGCGGTGAAGATGTCGGCGAACTCCTCGTCGGTCAGAGCCTCGTCGTTCTCCTTGGCGGACTGCAGGGAGAGCAGGTCGACAACGTTCACAACCTTGAACTTGACGCCCAGTTCCTTCAGCTTGTCGGAAGCAGCCATGATCTCCTGAGTCGGAACATCGCCGGCGGCGGCAAGCACGACCTCGGCCTCATCGTTGTTCTTGGCGGTGGAAGCCCAATCCCAAGCGGCGGCACCCTTCTCGAGCTCGGCACGAGCCTCGTCCAGGGTCAGCCAGGTGGCAGCAGGCTGCTTACCAGCGATGATGGCGTTGATCTTGTTGGTGGACTTGTAGCACTTCTCGGCGATGGCCAGCAGCATGTTCGCATCGGTGGCGAAGTAGATGCCGATGACGTGGTCATTGTGGAAGCACTTGTTCAGCAGGACGGAGGTGACACCCGGGTCCTGGTGGGAGAAGCCGTTGTGGTCCTGACGCCAAACGTGGGAGGAGACCAGCAGGTTCATGGAGGCGATCGGCTTGCGCCACGGAATCTCGCGGACGGTAGCCTCAAGCCACTTGGCGTGCTGGTTCAGCATGGAGTCGATCACGTGGACGAAGGACTCGTAGGAGCTCCAGATGCCGTGACGACCGGTCAGCAGGTAGGCCTCGAGGAAGCCTTCCATCTGGTGCTCGGACAGCTGCTCAACGACCTGGCCGGAGACGTGCATGTGCTCGTCGACCTCGTCGGAGATGTAGCCGGCATCCCACTGCTTGTTGGTGACTTCGTAGGAAGCCTGCAGACGGTTGGAAGCGGTCTCATCCGGTCCGAAGATGCGGAAGTCGCGCGGGTTGTTCTTGATGATGTCGCGAGTGTAGACACCCAAGGTACGGGTGGCCTCGAGCTGGCCCCAGCCGTGGCCGTACTCAGCCACTTCCTTGACCTCGTAGTCTTCAAGGTTCGGCAGCTTCAGGTCGTCGCGGATCACACCACCGTTGGCGTTCGGGTTGGCACCGATACGCAGCTCGCCCTTCGGCATGAAGGCAAGGACGTCGTCCTTGACAGCGCCGTTGGCGTCGAACAGCTCTTCCGGCTTGTAGGACTCGAGCCAGTTCTTGAGAACCTCGAAGTGGGCCTCGGTGTCGCGGGCGGAAGCCAGCGGCACCTGGTGAGCGCGCCAGGAGCCCTCGGTCTTCTTGCCGTCGATGTACTTCGGGCAGGTCCAGCCCTTCGGGGTGCGGAAGATCAGCATCGGGTAGAACGGACGGTGCACGTTGTCGGTCTGAGCGGCGGCCTTGATGTCGCAGATCTCGTCCCAGATGGTCTCCCACAGCTCGGCGAAGCGACGGTGGATGGACATGTGGTCCTCATCATCGAAGCCAGCGACGAACTCGTAGGGCTCGTAACCCATGCCGTGGAAGAACTCGTGGAGCTCTTCGTCGGAGATGCGGGACAGGATGGTCGGGTTGGCAATCTTGTAGCCGTTGAGGTGCAGGATCGGCAGCACGATACCGTCGGTGCGCGGGTTCACGAGCTTGTTGGACTGCCAACCGGTAGCCAGCGGGCCGGTCTCGGCCTCGCCGTCGCCGACGATGGCCGGGACGAACAGGCTCGGGTTGTCCATGATGGCGCCGTAAGCGTGGGACAGAGCGTAACCCAGCTCACCACCCTCGTGGATGGAGCCCGGGGTCTCCGGAGCGAAGTGGGACGGAATACCGCCCGGGTAAGAGAACTGACGGAAGAACTTCTGCAGACCAGCTTCGTCCTTGGTGATCTTCGGGAAGGTCTCGGTGTAGGTGCCGTCCAGGTAGGACTGGGAGGTACCGGCCGGGCCACCGTGGCCCGGGCCCATGATGATCACGGTGTTCTGGCCGTGGTCAGCAATGAAACGGTTGATGTGGCCGATGAGGAAGTTCAGGCCAGGGGTAGTGCCCCAGTGGCCCACCAGACGGTGCTTCACATCTTCGCGGGTGAAGGGCTCCTTCATCAGCGGGTTGGAACGCAGATAAATCTGGCCGATGGAAAGGTAGTTGGCAACGCGCCAGTACTTGTCAACGCCTTCGAGGGCTTCCTCGGAAACCGGAGCGTTGAGCTTCTTCCAAGGGGTGCCAATAACAGGACTCGTCATGTGTACTCCTGTACTCCTGCACGTGATCGTGCGATTGATTATTTCTGTTCGGTCACGGTTCCTGACCCTTGCGGTGCCAAGGTTTTCCGTTCCCAATCAATCGTCATGGTACGAGGACAACGCGACTTTTGAACGATTTCTTGCGGGTGTGTTCGAAATTGTTGCGGAAATTTCAGTATTTGTGCGGTTCAACTGACCGTTTGTCAACATTAGTTTTTTCAACATACTTTTTCAGAACGGCGGAAGCATGCGGAAATCTAGCATCTGGCTAGAACAGCGCACGTTCGATTTCCCATGTTCGAAATCGGCGTGTTGTCCGACTACAGGCATGTAGTTTGTTCGATTTGCGCACATAGTCCCTGCGTGTCGGCCTTGTCGCCTTGACCAGTGATAATCAGGGGTGTTCAGCCCACGTAAAATTCCAATGAACGTTAGGGGAATATCAATGGCAAACGGTCCTGTGCTTGTCGTCGACTTCGGCGCCCAGTACGCCCAGCTCATCGCCCGCCGCGTGCGCGAAGCAGGCGTGTACTCCGAGCTGGTCCCTCATTCCATGCCGGTCGACGAGATCCTGGCCAAGGATCCGAAGGCGATTATTCTGTCCGGCGGCCCGGCCTCCGTGTTCGAGCCCGGCGCGCCGACCATAGATACCAAGGTATTCGAATCCGGTGTTCCGGTGCTTGGTATCTGCTACGGCTTCCAGGTCATGGCCTATGAGCTCGGCGGCAAGGTGGATAAGGCCGCTCTCGGCGAATACGGCAAGACCTCAGCCACCATCGACGACGCCGACGGCATCCTCGCCGACTCCCCCGCCGAGCAGACCACGTGGATGAGCCACGGTGTGGCGGTCGAACAGGCCCCGGCCGGCTTCGAAGTGCTGGCCCACACCGAAGGCGCGCCCGTGGCCGCCATGGCGGACGAATCCCGCAAGCTCTACGGTGTGCAGTGGCACCCGGAAGTCAAGCACTCCCCGCTTGGCCAGAAGCTTATCGAAAACTTCCTGCACCGTTGCGCCGCGCTGCCCAACGACTGGGACGCCTCCTCGATTATCGAGGATCAAGTCAAGAAGATCCGCGAGAAGGTCGGCGACGCCGAGGTGATCTGCGGCCTGTCCGGCGGCGTGGACTCCGCCGTGGCCGCCGCTCTGGTGCACAAGGCCATCGGTGACCAGCTCACCTGCGTGTTCGTGGACCACGGCCTGCTGCGTAAGGGCGAGGTCGAGCAGGTCAAGCACGACTTCGTTGCCGCCACCGGCATCAAGCTCATCACCGTGGACGCGGCCGACGACTTCCTTGAGGCCCTGAAGGGCGTCTCCGAGCCGGAGCGCAAGCGCAAGATCATCGGTGAGAAGTTCATCCGCACGTTCGAGAAGGCCCAGCGCCAAGTGCTTGAAGAGGCCGGCGCGCGCGGCAAGGAAGTCAAGTTCCTCGTGCAGGGCACCCTCTACCCCGACGTCGTCGAATCCGGCGGCGGCGACGGCGCCGCCAACATCAAGTCCCACCACAACGTCGGTGGCCTGCCCAAGGACATCAAGTTCCAGCTCATCGAACCGCTGCGCACCCTGTTCAAGGACGAGGTGCGCGCCATCGGCACCGAGCTCGGTCTGCCCGACGAAATCGTCTGGCGTCAGCCTTTCCCGGGCCCGGGTCTGGGCATCCGCATCATCGGCGAGATCACCAAGGAGCGTCTCGACCTGTTGCGCGAGGCCGACGCCATCGCCCGCGAGGAGCTCTCCAAGGCCGGCCTCGACCGTGACATCTGGCAGTGCCCGGTCGTGCTGCTCGCCGACGTTCACTCGGTGGGCGTCCAAGGCGACGAGCGCACCTACGGCTCCCCCATCGTGCTGCGTCCGGTGAGCTCGGAGGACGCCATGACCGCCGACTGGTCCCGTGTCCCCTACGATGTGCTCGCCACGATCTCCACGCGCATCACCAACGAGTGCCGCCAGATCAACCGCGTCGTCCTCGACTGCACGAGCAAGCCTCCGGCCACAATTGAATGGGAGTAATTGCTCTCTGTGACGAATGGGATTCTCCATCGGGGAATCCCTTTTTTGTTGCCGACGATGCCCAGTATAATTTTTCCGCTTACGACGTCGTCCGGAAAGGGATGCCGACCTCTTCGCGCCAGGGATTCGACAACGAAAAATACATCGAACTGCAAGCCGCCAACATCTCAACAGCGTGAACCGACGCTTGCACTCGGATGAAACGCTGATTGCATTGTCAATCACCAGCGCCACCAGTCCTGTGGCCGCTCGCGTCATCGACGGGCTCAAACAGTTGCAGGACTGCGACGCCTTTTCTCCGTTATCATCTCATCCACGGACGAGGCGCTGTATCGCAATCTCGGCATCAACGTGTGCTGCGAACCGAAGTACGAACGGGTGAGTCTGTATCACCGGTAAACGCCACCGATAAGCGCGGTATGCCGCGAATCGTCAAGCCGGTAATCATGCAGCATGCGGCCTGACGATTCGCTGCTGTCGCATTGTCTCTCCCCTCTACCATGCTGGGCTTGTTTTCCGTTTGTTGGAGAGAACGGGGGATGCCATCAGCACTACGGTGAGAGAAGGATTATCCGTGAAGCGGTTCGTGGGTCTAGACGGTATTAAAGGACTGGCGCTGATAGCCATCGTGCTCTATCACTGCATGCAGCAGCGTCTGCCGGGCGGATTCTACGGAGTCGACGTGTTCTTCACCGTCTCGGGATTCCTGACCGCCACAAGCCTCATACGGTCCCTGAACACGACCGGAACGCTCAACCTCGTGCGATTCATCCCCAAGCGGGCGGTGCGCCTCTACCCCGCGTTGCTCCTGCTGATCCCGATCATCGTCAGCGCCGGCTGGCTGTTCGATCACGATATGCTGGTGTCCATCCGCGACCAAGTCATCACCGTGCTGCTGGGCTGCTACAACTGGTACGCCATTGCCGGAGGCCAAAGCTATTTCGACCAAATGAACCCGCAGGTGTTTCGCCATCTGTGGTTCATTGGCGTGCTCATGCAGTTCTACGTCATCGTGCCGTTCATCGTCTGGCTGATGTGGAAGCTCCGCCAGACGAAACTGCCCTCACTCATCCCACTGGGACTCGCGGCGTTCAGCAGTATCACCATGTGGGTGATGTACGTGCCCAAGGGCGACCCCACCCGCGTCTACTTCGGTACTGATACCCACAGCATGGGCCTGATGCTGGGTGTGGCTCTCGCCTGGTGGGTCACCGCTCCTCAGTTGGGCCACGCTCGTCAGGGAGCTGTGCCGATGCCCCGCACCATTAGATCGAGCGCTTCGGCCGCCACGTACCGGGCTCCGTTACCTCAGATTCCTGTAAAGCATCGCATCTGGAATGCGACGGCACCGGTATTGGCATTCCTCAGCCTGATTGCCTTGGTCACCATGACGGTTATCGGCAAACAGGATGCATTCGCCTTCCGCGGCGGCATCATATTGTCCAGCCTGTTGTCCGTGCTGCTGATTGCCGGTACCATCTCCGACGATTCCTGGATGCAAAGCCTCATGGTGTTCAAGCCATTGGCCGCCCTCGGCAAGTATTCGTACGGCATTTACCTGTGGCACTGGCCGTTGTGGATTCTTTCCAGCGCCCTTGCCCCGAAGATCTTCAAGGCAGTAGGGCCTTGGCCTCTCATCATGACCGCGTTGCTCACCGCCATTGCGGTGATGATTTCCTGGCTGATGGTGGAGAAACCGGCGGCAATGCACTCGGTGATATCCGTCGTGGTGCCCCTTCGCACGAACAAGAAGAATCATGCGGCCCGGGTTATTGCCGTTGACGTTATCCTGGCGCTGTCGTTGGTCGGCTGCGCGCAGGGCATTACTCATGCACCTGCGAAAACCGCCATGCAGATCCAGCTGGAGCAACAGGCCGCACAACTGGAACGCATACAGAAAACCGAACACGTGCTGCTGCGACACGCCGTGCCGGCACCGCCCAAGCCCAAGCATGAGATGCCCACCGGCGATCAGATTACCGCCATAGGCGATTCGGTGATGCTGGCCTCATCACAGGGCCTTTCGGAAGTCTTCCCCGGCATTCAGACCGACGCGAGCGTTTCCCGCTCCATCATGGTCGCCCCCGAACTCATCGGCAATGATCTGTCCGCCGGCAGTCTGCGGCAATGGGTGCTGATCGGCCTTGGCACCAATTCGGCAATCACCCCTGATCAGCTGGACCAGATTCGTAATATGATCGGCCCCGACCGCGTGCTGGTACTGGTCAATGCCCACGGAGACCGTACGTGGATTCCACCTACCAACCAGGTGCTTGCCGACTATGCGGCCGCACATCCGGACAATGTGGTGCTGGTGGATTGGAATGCCACAGCCAACGCGAACGCGCAGGTGCTCGGCTCCGACGGCATCCACCCGAGCATGGATAGCGATATCTACGCAAAGGCGGTCAAACAGGCCATCGAACAATGGATCGCAAGCGGCAGGTGAACGGCAGGCAACGCTGAGTTGTCCAACCGGTCGTGAAGAACGGCTATGCTGAAGACTGCATCAACGAGACCACACGTTGGGAGACATGGTGAGCGCAATCCTTGAAGGGAAGCCCGATAAGAATCTTATTCTCGTTACGGGAAGGATTCATCCGAAGTTGGCTGAGGATGTCGCCGAGCAGCTCGGCATCGACGTCCTTGAAACCACCGCATACGATTTCGCCAACGGCGAGATGTACGTGCGCTACACCGAATCGGTGCGTGGCGCCGATGTGTTCGTGCTGCAAAGCCACTACAAACCCATCAACAAGGCGATCATGGAGCAGCTCATCATGATCGACGCATTGAAGCGCGCCTCGGCCCGTTCCATTACTGCGGTCTGCCCGTTGCTCGGCTACTCCCGTCAGGACAAGAAGCACCGCGGCCGCGAGCCCATCTCCTGCCGTCTGGTGTTCGACCTGCTGAAGACCGCCGGTGCCGACCGCATCATGTCGGTCGATCTGCATGCCGCGCAGTCCCAAGGCTTCTTCGACGGCCCGGTCGATCATCTGGTGGCCATGCCGGTGCTGGTCGACTACATCCGTGATCGTTTCCAAGGCCATCTCGACAACGTCGCCGTCGTCTCCCCTGACGCCGGCCGCATTCGCGTGGCCGAGCAGTGGGCGCAGCGTCTCGGCGGCGGTCCGCTCGCTTTCGTGCACAAGACTCGCGACATCACCCGCCCGAACCAGGCGGTCGCCAACCGTGTGGTCGGCGACGTCGCCGGCAAGGACTGCGTGCTTGTCGATGACCTGATCGACACCGCCGGTACCATCGCGGGCGCATGCCACGTGCTGCAGGACGCGGGAGCCAAGTCGGTGACCGTGGTCGCCACGCATGGCGTGCTCTCCGGCCCGGCCATCGAGCGGCTCAAGAACTGCGGTGCGCGCGAGGTCGTGCTGACCGACACCGTGCCGATTCCCGAGGAAAAGCGCTGGGATGGCTTGACCGTCCTGTCGATCGCCCCGCTGCTGGCCAGCGCCATCCGCGCCGTATTCGAGGACGGCTCGGTCGCCGAACTGTTCGACACCTACCCCGAGCACCACGGTCAAGGCTTCCTGTTCGCCTGATCACGTGCGTGTTTGTTCAAGGAAAGCACACGATGCGAGACGCGACATGGCGTAGTCTTTCGGTAAATACCGACAGTATGGTATAAATGAACACTTGTGGGCCGAAAGCCCACGACTCCCCCATGGTGTAATGGCAGCACACGGGTCTTTGGAACCCTTTGTCTTGGTTCGAGTCCAGGTGGGGGAACGGCTGACGGCCGCTCGACATCCGGGCGGCCGTCTATTGTTTTGAGGTGTTTCCGCCCTCAATAGACATTCCGATCGAAGGGAATACGTCAGTTATGGCATTATCCGCAGCCATCGTCCTCGCCGCCGGCGAGGGTACCCGCATGCGTTCCAACAAGCCGAAGGTGCTGCATACTTTTGCAGGCAAGACCTTCCTGAACAGGGTCATGGATTCGGTGACCGCCCTGAACCCCGACACGCTGGCCGTGGTCGTGCACTTCCAGGCCGAGCGCGTCGCCGAAGCCGCCCGCTCCTATGACGAGCAGGTCACCATCGTGAACCAGGACGACATTCCCGGTACCGGTCGCGCCGTGCAGTGCGCAATGGCACAGCTCACCGAGGCTGGCAAGGTCGATGGCCCGGTGCTGATCGCCGCCTCCGACATGCCGCTGCTCGACAGCGAGACGCTGCACCGCCTGGTCGAATTCCACACCGCCTCCGGCAACGGCGCCACCGTGCTCACCACCATCCTCGATGACCCGACCGGCTACGGCCGCATCATCCGCGATCGCGAAGGCAACGTGCTGCGCATCGTCGAGCAGAAGGACGCCAACCGCAGCGAACTCGCCGTGCAGGAAGTGAACACCTCGGTCTACGTGTTCGAGGCTTCCGTGCTTACCGAGGCAATCGCCGGACTGAAGTCGAACAACGCGCAGGGTGAGTTCTATCTGACCGACGCGCTGGAAACCGCCAAGGCCGCTGGCAAGGTCGGCGCGTTCGCCGCTCCGGATCCGCTCACCGTCGAAGGCGTGAACGACCGCGTGCAGCTGGCCGCGCTGTCCAAGACCTACAACCGCCGCGTCTGCGAGAGCTGGATGCGCGATGGCGTGACCATTCTTGACCCGGAAACCACTTGGATCGAGGACGATGTCCAGATCGGCCGCGACGCCACCATCCTGCCCGGTTCCTTCCTGCAAGGCCACACGGTGGTCGGCGAGGACGCCATCGTCGGCCCGTACACCACCCTCATTGACGCAACCGTGGACGAAGGTGCCGTGGTCGAGCGTTCCCGCGTGCAGGAATCGCACATCGGCGCACGCACGAACATCGGCCCGTGGACCTACCTGCGCCCGGGCAACGAGTTCGGCGAGGATGCCAAGGCCGGCGCGTTCGTCGAAATGAAGAAGGCGCACATCGGCAACGGCACCAAGGTGCCGCACCTGAGCTACGTGGGCGACGCCCAGCTCGGCGACCACACCAACATCGGCGGCGGCACCATCACCGCCAACTATGACGGTGTGCACAAGAATCGCACCACCATCGGCTCCGGCTGCCATGTGGGCGCCGGCAACCTGTTCGTGGCCCCGGTCGAGGTCGGCGACAACGTGACCACCGGCGCCGGCTCCGTGGTGCGCCACGCCGTGCCGAGCGACACGATGGTCTACTCCGAGAACACGCAGCACAACGTCGAGGGCTGGAAGCCCGCCTGGGAGCGCTGAACCATGCCCGCACTTCAGGATTCCATCAACGCCGTCCGCGTGGCCGCCGAGGCCGCAGACCGTATCAAGGCCACCGACATCGTGGCCTTCGACGTAGCCGACCTGCTCGGCATCACCGACATCATGATGATCGCCGGCGCCTCCAACGAGCGTCAGGTACTGGCCGTGGCCGAGGAAATCGAAAAGGACCTGTTCCTTAAGTGCTCCGGCCGTCAGCCGCGCTCTCGCGAGGGCCTGACCGAGGGCCAGTGGGTGCTGCTTGACTACGGTGATTTCGTGATTCATGTCATGCACGAGGAATCGCGCGAATTCTACGGGCTCGAACGACTCTGGCGCGACTGCCCGGCCATCGATCTTGAACTCGCACACCCGGAAACGGCGGAGCATGCGGACGCTGCTGCCGTCACCACCGCGTAACGTGCGAATCACATAACGCTGATATTCGCTGATACTCGCTGATATTCGTGTGTCGGGCTGCCTGTTGCCGAACGTCATTGACGGCACCAGGCAGCCCTCCCTTTTCCCTGTTTCCTCACTGGAATCGAAAGGATCGTCACTATGGCCAATCATGTTCGTTCCATTTTCCTTATCCGTCATGGACGCACTTCCTATAACGCCGCTCACAAGCTCCAAGGCCAGGTCGACATTCCGCTGGACGCCGTGGGTGAATGGCAGGTCAAGCAGACCGCCGCGGCCTTGAAAAGCCTGTACGTCGATCGTCGGCCGGAAATCAACCACCGGTTCATTGTCTGCTCCGATTTGAAGCGTGCGCACGCCACCGCGCAGGCTTTCGCCGACGTATTGGGTGGAATCGAGCCCGTCGATGATCATCGCGTCCGTGAACGCAGCTTCGGCGACTGGGATGGCCATGCCGTGGCTGAACTGGCCGAACGCTACCCTGAGGACTTCCGTTCCTGGATGGAGTCTCGGGGCGGTGAACTGAAGTATGGTGCCGAACCCAAGGAAGCCGTAGGCAAACGCGGTGTGGAGGCTCTTGAGGACTGGTCCACGCGTGCCGGAGACGACACGGACCTGTTCGTGTTCTCGCACGGCGCATGGATCGCGCAGACATTGCAGACCCTGTTGGGCATTTCCGCGATCGATCCGACCTTCTCCACGGTGGTCTCATTGCGCAATGCGCACTGGGTGCGCTTGGTGCCGATGGACAATCCCGATGGCACTGTGCGCTGGCGTCTGCTGGACTACAATCACGGTCCGGCCATCGCCGACACCGACGAATGGGAACGCGAACGCTGATCATGTTCCCGACTCCCCTGCTAATCCAATAGGTCCGGTGCATTCGGAACCGTTCAAGCAATAACTGAATGACTCAATGCCTGAATAATGGCGGAAACAAGCCAAAAAGTGTCGCCAAATCACACTTTTGTCATTTGGCGACACGCCGGCTTTTGCCAGAATCGACATCTCGTCGTAATGTATACGAGGTCCAAACAACGGGCCAACAATTGAAAACGGGGCTATAGCGCAGCTGGTAGCGCATCTCCATGGCATGGAGAGGGTCGGGGGTTCGAATCCCCCTAGCTCCACAATCAAGGCCGGTGCTTCACACACCGGCCTTTTTCGTTTTCTATCCTATCGGGCGACTTTTGCGCAACATTCCCGGGAATGCGTCGCAAAACAGGGACTGGAATGGCATGCAGTGCGATACTTTCCCCGGAAAGTATCGCCAAGGGGACGCTCTTCCGATTGGCGCGACACCGGCGTGAGCGATAACAGTAATCGCCACTACAATGAGGTGTGGTCCCTATCGTGTTGATCATCAAAGGAGACAAAAACATCGTGACCGTCACCCGTGTATATATCGCCAGCCCTGAAGGCGCCAATGGCCGCAACGTCGTCGCTTACGGCGTGCTCAACGCATTGACTTCCAAGTACAAGACCATGGTGTTCCGCCCTGCTGTGTCCAACCATGACGAATTCACCCCGATCCTGCTCGCCGCTTCCAATGCCGGACTCGGCGTGGCCCTGTCCACCGGCCTCGATGTGCACAAGGTGCGCGAGGATAAGGACACCGCCCGTGGCGATATCGTCGGCGCGTTCAACGACGCCATGGACGTTTCCCGCGCGGATGCCGCACTGATCGTCGGCACCGACAAGTCCCACGTCAACGATCCGACCAGCTATGAATTCAACGCGAATGTCGCCGCTGATATGAAGGCCGGCGTGTTCCTAGCCGTGTGCACCATCGACCGCTGGCCGCACGAGCTCGACGAGACCGTCAAGCTGTCCATCGAGGGCATGGAGGCCGCCGGCAACAAGGTGCTCGGCATCTTCGTGACCGGCTGTGAGCCGCGCCACGCCTTCTCCGTCAAGGAGACCCTCGCCAAGTACGGTCTGCCGGTCTGGACCCTGCCGCAGGTGCCCTTCACCGATGAATCCACCAAGGATCTGGCGCTGGAGACCTTCCGTAAGAACGCTCCCACCGATGAAGTGCTCGCCGCGCTCGATGTGGACGTCACCGCGCCCATCACCCCGTACGCCTTCCAGTTCGGCCTGCTCGGCAAGGCCAAGAGCAACAAGAAGACCATCGTGCTGCCCGAAGGCGAGGAGGACCGCATCATCAAGGCGGCCGACTACCTGCTTGAGCGCGAGATCGTGAACCTCATCATCGTGGGCAACAAGGACGCCATTTTGGCTCGCGGCAAGGAACTGGGCCTGAACTACTTGGAGCGCGCCCGCTTCCAGGCTATGGACGACGAGAACATGTTGAAGCCCATGGTCGCCAAGCTGTGCGAGTTGCGTGCCAAGAAGGGCATGACCGAGGAGCAGGCCCGCAAGCAGCTGGCCGACGCCAGCTACTTCGGCACCATGCTCGTGGTGCTCGGCTACGCCGATGGCCTGGTCTCCGGATCCGTGAATTCCACCGCCAACACCGTGCGTCCGGCCCTGCAGGTCATCAAGACCAAGCCAGGTCAGAAGCTGGTCTCCGGCGCCTTCCTCATGTGCTTCAAGGATCACGTGGCCGTGTTTGCCGACTGTGCCATCAACCTGAACCCGGACGCCGAGCAGCTTTCCGAAATCGCGCTGCAGTCCGCCGAGACTGCACGCGCCTTCGGCATCGACCCGAAGGTCGGCATGCTCTCCTACTCCACGCTCGGCTCCGGCAAGGGCCCGGATGTGGATATTGTCGAGGAAGCCACCAAGCTGCTCAAGGAGAAGGCACCGGACCTGCCGGTGGTTGGTTCCATCCAGTTCGATGCCGCCTGGTCGCCCGACGTGGCCGCCACCAAGGCCAAGGGCAACGATGTGGCCGGACACGTCAACGTGTTCGTGTTCCCGGATTTGTGCGCCGGCAACATCGGCTATAAGGCCGTGCAGCGCTCCTCGGGCGCGCTGGCCATCGGCCCGGTGCTGCAAGGCCTCAACAAGCCGGTGAATGACCTGTCCCGTGGTGCCCTGGTGCAGGACATCATCAACACCATCGCCCTCACCGCCATCGAAGCGCAGTGAGCCCGGCTTAGCTCCCGCCAGCGGGAGCCACTGTAATGCTTATTTTGTAGCAAGCAACGAGTAATCTAATCAACGGTAACCCGTGTCTCACGGGAACATTCAATCACAATGGAGGATGCCCACAATGGCGAAAACCGTCCTTGTCATCAATTCCGGCTCCAGCTCGATCAAGTACCAGCTGGTTGATCTCGAATCCGGCGAAGGCCTCGCTTCCGGTCTCGTCGAGAAGATCGGTGAGCCGGTCGACGGCCACTACAAGCACGAGTACAACGGCGAGAAGCACGAGCTTGAAGAGCCGATTCACGACCACGAGCAGGGCTTGAAGCGCGTGCTCGGCTTCTTTGAGGAGTACGGCCCCAAACTGTCCGACGCCGGCATCGTTGCCGTCGGCCACCGTGTGGTGCAGGGCGGTTCCATCTTCCCGAAGCCGGCCCTCGTGACCGACAAGACCATCAACCAGGTCAAGGATCTGGCTGTGCTCGCCCCGCTGCACAACGGCCCGGAGGCCAAGGGCGCCGAAGTCATGCGCTCCCTGCTGCCGGACGTTCCGCAGATCTTCGTCTTCGATTCCTCCTTCTTCTTCCAGCTGCCGAAGGCCGCCAGCACCTACGCGCTGAACAAGGAAATCGCCGATCAGTACCACATCCGCCGCTACGGCGCCCACGGCACCTCCCACGAGTACATCTCCTCCGTGGTGCCAGACGTCATCGGCAAGCCGGCTGAAGGCCTGAAGCAGATCGTTCTGCACATCGGCAACGGCGCTTCCGCTTCCGCTGAGGTCTCCGGCAAGCCGGTTGAGACCTCCATGGGTCTGACCCCGCTTGAGGGCCTGATGATGGGTGGCCGTACCGGTGACATCGACCCGGCTGTGGTCTTCCACCTGATCCGCAACGCCCACATGAACGTGGACGAGCTCGATGCCCTGTTCAACAAGCGTTCCGGCATGATGGGCATGACCGGCTACGGCGATCTGCGTGAGGTTCACCGTCTGGTGTCCGAAGGCAACGAGGACGCCAAGCTGGCTCTGGATGTCTACGTGCACCGCATCGTCAGCTACATCGGCAACTACACCTACCAGATGGGTGGCTGCGACGTGATCACCTTCACCGCTGGTGTGGGCGAGAACGACGACGTGGTCCGCAAGATGGTGTGCGACAAGCTCGCTCCGTTCGGTGTCAAGCTGGACGAGGAGAAGAACGCCACCCGTTCCAAGGAACCGCGCATCATCTCCACTCCGGACTCCTCCGTGATCATCGCCGTGATCCCGACGAACGAAGAACTGGCCATCGCCCGCAAGTCCGCCGCAATCGCCGAGGCTGGCACCGATACCTACGGCAACACCTTCACCAAGTAAGTAACCGCCGTTAGGCATCTCACTAATCTCTAGTTGCAACACTATGGGGGCTGATTCCGATTGGAATCAGCCCCCATTCGTATATGGTCATGAGACCACTACCCCTGCGTCATACTCCCCTCAGTCGCCTCCGGCGGACAGATCCACTCAGAGAGGGGATCCAGGCCCTATAACTTGGCTCCCTTCTCTGAGGGGAGCTGTCCGCGTAGCGGACTGAGGGGAGTTCCACCAGAACACAGGACCCCTTACTGCCTCAGCATGCCACTCCACATACCGACGAAATCAGGCAAGGTCTTGCGCGTGGTGGCCACGTTGATGACCTCGATATCGGGAATACGCAGCCCCAGCATCGCGGCGAACGTGGCCATACGGTGATCAGCATAGGTTTCCATCACGGCACCGTGCAACGTCTCCGCCGGCACCGGTTCGATACGCAATCCATCAGGCAATTCCTCAGCCGCTCCCCCAACACGACGAATCTCGTTGACCAATGCCTCCAGACGATTCGTTTCGTGGCCGCGCAGGTGACCAATACCAACCATGTCTGTCGACTTATCAGCAAACACCAGAATCGCCGCCAACGAGGGCGCAATCTCCCCGGCCGCCGTCAAATCGAACGTACCCAGCCCACGCACGGTGCCGTCACCGGTCACCTCGCAATAGCGCACGCCGCCGATGGTCGGGAACGATACTTCGGCACCCATCTGCTCCAGATATCCGGGCAACAGGCCGCCCGGCTGGGTGGTGGTTTCAGGCCAATGAGGCACCCGGACCGTGCCGCCGGCGATCAATGCCGCGCCGAGGAATGGCGCCGCGTTCGACAGATCGGGCTCAACGGTCACCTTGCTCGGCAGTTGCATTGCGCGCGGTTCAACCGTCCATGTGCGGGCGGATTCGTCGGCCTCAACCGCACCGCCGGCACCGGTCACATCGGCCACGGTCATGCGAATGTGCGGCAGGCTCGGGGTCTTCTCCCCCGTGTGCGCGAGGTGCAGACCGCCAGGCAGTTTGGAACTAATCAGCAACAGGCCGGAGATGAACTGGGAAGAACCGGACGAATCGATGCTGACCTGCGCCTGGGCAGCCGGCAAGGTCGCAGGCGGCGTAATAGTGAACGGCAGACGGCCAACCTCGCCGTGGTAATCAACCGTTGCACCCAGCTGTTCCAAACCGTCAAGCACCGGCTTCATCGGACGTGCATAAGCCTGTTCGTCACCATCAAAATTCACTGGGCCATCTGCAAACAGGGTAAGGCCGGGCACGAAACGCATCACCGTGCCGGCCAGTCCGCAGAACACATTGACGTTGCCATGGAATCGGCCGGATACAGGAGGAGTAACCGTTACGGTGGTGTCGGTTGCGGAATCCACGTCGCAGCGGACACCGAGGGCTTCGAGTGCGCCCATCATAAGGTCCGTGTCGCGCGAACGCAGCAGGCCAATCAGAGTAACGGGTTTGCTGCCGAGGGCGGCGAGAATCAGGTAGCGGTTGGATAGGGACTTGCTGCCCGGCACCGTTACCGTAGCGTTCAACGGCTGTGCGGCGAGCGGGGCAGGCCAGAGATTCGTGAGTCGTTCAGTCATAAGGCCAAATCTATCAAACAAATTATTCACCGGTCGGCAGCGATGCGGGATTCGATCTGCTGATCAGGTGCGGAAGACGGCTGCTCAAAACCGCCTTCGATGGCCTGCGCGTGCAACAACTGAGCGGCCGCGCGATCGGCCTCGATGGCGGCGATCTGGCGCGAGAACACGATGAACCAGCCGAGGAACGCCAGACCAGCCAACGCCTCCACATTGGTGAGGGTGTTGTGACCCATCATCATATTGACCCAGAATGCAGCGCATACGAGCACGGTCAGGTCGGAGGCCACCATCACTGCTTTGGACAGGCGTGGCGCAAGCCACGGCAGGAGCACGAACAGCAGCAGCATGACGAACGGCAGGCCTTTGGCGCATATATTGTGCAAGAGATTGTGTGGCGTGTACCGAAACACGCCGATGCCGATGAATGCCAGGCCGGCCACCATCAGCAGGAAGGACAGAATGGAGATGCGCAGCATGAAATGTGGGATTTCGTAGCCGCGATTCGGATCTCTGTTGGTGCGGTCGTGCCAGAGGCGCTGTAGCCGTTCGGTGGTCACCAGTTCGGAGATGGCGAAGTAGCTGACGATGATGATGCATGTGCCGGCAAGAATCAGCGTGGAGTTGAACATACGGGCCGCAAACGTGGTTCTGTCGCCGAGCTGCGAAAAGTTGTTGTGATACCAGTATGGGTCGTCGGTGGTCATGCCGGCGGTGACCACGCCGGAGATGACGAAGAACGGCAACAGACTGGCAATAGTTTTGGCGTTCATCATCTCCGCCTGTACAAAGGTCATGTACCCCACCACGCCGGCGAAGGCGGCGCAGACGCTGGAGATATAGCCGGAGAAGATGGCATTGCCCATCATGTCGTTGGCCGCACCGATGAGTGCAAAAGACGACAGGAAAATGGTCGAGGCATACACCACCGAAAGGGCGACGATTTCGAAAATGCGACGAATCGGTGCAAACCAACCATGTTTGAGGTTCAATGAACGTGATTTGCGCGCATAGCCAATAATGAAGGAAATGACGCCGCATGCCGCCACGATGCCCGAACATACCATGAATCGGCGTTGCGTCAGCTGCCAGATGGCCGGCGCGTATTCCATGTACAGGTTCATCGATACCGCGCCAACGACGGCGCAAATCAAGAAGGAGATGAGTCCGGAGGTTTCTGCACGCTGATGACGTCCCATGCCGGGCCTCCCCTATCTATTCGATGCCGCGTTATCTTTCAACAACAAACAAAACTCCCCCCGAGGACAACGCTTTACTAGCAAGCCAGCGGGATTTGGCTGTCGCCATTCTACTGAAAATCTGAAACACTACAAAAAAACGATTATGTACGGGCTTCTTAGCCTTTGCGACTATCGTTACCGCCTTGCCGAGTACCGTTGTTCATGCAGAAGGAAAGCAGTATTGGACACAATCGAATGAGCGTGTCGGTATCGTTGAAAAAGTAATGAATGACGGTTCTATCGGTTCAACCTTTAAGGGACGAACCAGCCGCGGCACCATGGCGCTGATGCATGACTATGCCGAGCTCATCAATGAATTACGTCCGACAGCAGAGCAATTCACCGAGATCGAGCAATACTGGGTCAAACGAATTCAGGCGTTCTTCACCAGCAAACCATTCAAGCTGGAGTCCGACAACTCGCTTTCCGTTGATGCGGCCGTGGAACATCTGCTGCGGCAGGCAGCGCAGCGGCGAAGGGAGAATCCGGGCACCATGTACGTCGGCACCGTCCTGCAGCATCTCGTCGCGGCAAAGCTCACCATCGTTGCTCCGGAAGTGGAAATCAACGGCGCGTCCGTTGCTGATGATCCGAGTCCGCGGCTTCCAACGGTGAGGCCGTGGACCGTCTCACAAAACCGTCCGCGGCTCCGCCCTCCTGTTTCGTCGCAACTGACTACACCGACGGGTTCGGGCGCTTCGTCACGAAAACGCCATTGCGATGCACCGTATACGCGCCGCCGTCACTGCCCCGTTCCGCCCGGAACAGGACGATCGGCTCCCCTGCGATGTCGCGCAGTTCGACATCCGATCTGCCACGTGTCAGATAGAAGTCGAATATGGCGTCGTCGGATTGACGCACGGTGTGCAGAACGTCAGAGGTCACGCCGCTGGCGGGCGACCGCAGGTTGGCTTCCGGCTGCCGGCCATCCTACGGCTGCGCGGCAAGCCAGCCTCCCACGAATCGCGTCAGATCGCTCACGCCCAGATCGCAGCCGAGGAAATACGCCTCCCCTTCGCCGTACGTGTTGCGGGTGATCGCGGCCATGCCGTCAAGCTCCCACTCATCCGCTTCTTCGCCGGCATACGAGGCAAGCACCTGCACATGCGGTCCGGCGACGGTCACGTCACCGAGCTTGTCGATGACGCGATCGAGCCAGTCGAAATCCCAATGGTCTTCGATGGGCTGGAGGCGATCTCAGCTGAAGATGGCAAGGGCCACGGTGTTGACGCCGGCCTGGCCCATCAGGCGGATGTCGTCATCCCAGATTTCCTCCAGCCATTGGTCGGGACTATAGTCGCCACCGAAAGCGATGCCGCGTCCGTCCGCGGTCAGCAGTTTTGGCCATGCGAAGTCACGTCATGCACGCACGGTTATCTCCTTTGGCAGGCGGCGCAGGGCCACGGCCCATATCGGATACCAGCTGATACTAGCTGATAGACACTCCTGGCCGATAGTCGACACGCCGCCGGTTCCGGCCCCACTGCCGGAACCGACATGGGTATGTTCATGAC